>VFSW01001022.1_pt1 | contig 41693 bp, 40 predicted proteins | sample 5358111 | NCBI WGS metagenome assembly VFSW01 (sample SAMN11554181, study PRJNA540505) | mine drainage metagenome | isolation source: sediment from site ElyBrook_90M | place: USA: Ely Copper Mine, Vershire, VT | collected 2017
CCGGCGCCTTGGAGCGCCAGGAATGCGGATAGGAGTGGCGCAGCGAGCCCTTCGCCAGCAGCTTGCCCGCAGCGATGAGTTCCTTGATCACCGCGCCGTTGGCATCGCCGTCCTTGCCTTCCGGCGTCAGGATGCGCTTGCCGGCGAAGAGTGGGACATGCGCGCGGAACGAGCCGTCCTCGGCGACGATGTTGAAGGCGTCCGGATTCTCGGCGGCGTAATTGTGGAAGGTCTTGAGCATCAGCTCGAAGTCGTCTTCGCCGTGGCCGGGCGCGGTATGCACGAAGCCCGTGCCGGTGTCGGCGGTGACGTGATCGCCGGGAAGCAGAGGAACGTCAAAGTCATAGCCCTGTCCGCGGAACGGATGAACACACAGAATATCTTCCGGATTCCTTACTGTGTTGAGCTTCCTTATTGTTATCTTTGAGTGGGTTGCAACCTGCGCGGAGAGTGCATCTGCCAGCACTAAATGTTCGCCGACAGTACCGAACGCTCCATCTTGCACAGCGGAAATCTCATAGACGCTGTAATCCATGAACTTTGAGAAAGCGATGGCTCGATTGCCTGGAATTGTCCAAGGTGTAGTGGTCCAGATAACGACAGCGGCGTCTTCGACGTGATCATCATCGCGCCCACCAACGACCGGGAACTTCACATAGATCGTCGGCGAGGTTTTTTCCTGGTACTCGACCTCGGCTTCGGCGAGCGCGGTCTTCTCCACCGGCGACCACATCACCGGGCGGAAGCCGCGATAGAGCAAGCCGTTGGCGACGAACTTGTGCAGCTCGCCGGCGATCGTGGCCTCGGCGCGGTAGTTCATCGTGGTGTAGGGATGCTCCCACTCGCCCATGCAGCCGAGCCGCTTGAACTGTTCGCGCTGCACGTCGATCCAGCCGGTGGCGAAGTCGCGGCAGTCACGGCGCAACTGATCGATGGGCACGTCGTCCTTCGACTTGCCTTCGGCGCGGTATTTCTCCTCGATCTTCCATTCGATCGGCAGGCCGTGGCAGTCCCAGCCGGGCACATAGGGCGCGTCCTTGCCGAGCATGCCCTGCGAGCGGACGACGAAGTCCTTGAGGATCTTGTTGAGGCCGGTGCCGGAATGGATCTCGCCATTGGCGTAGGGCGGACCGTCATGGAGGATGAACAGCGGCCGCCCCTTGGCGGCGTCGCGGATGCGGCCGTAGAGGTTCATGGACTCCCAGCGGGCCAGCCATTTCGGCTCGGCCTCGGGCAGCCCCGCCTTCATGGGGAATTCGGTTTGCGGCAGGAACAGGGTGGCGCGGTAATCCTTCGCGCGGTCGTCTTCGGTTTTGCTGGACATTACGGTCAGGCCTTGGGTCGTTCGGTGGGGGCGAAGGGCTAGTCCCGGTCTCCGCGCCCGGCGGGGTCAGCCGCCTGCGAAGCCGGGCGCAAAATTCGCGCAAATCCGCCGAAAACCTGCATAAAACCCGCCTTCAAATCAGGGAAGGTTCTTCTAACAGCCACGGGGGATGCGGTCCAGCGGAGCGATGGTCCGGCGCGCCGGCGTCTTGCCGGACCGGATGGACTGGACTAAGCTTAGTCCGTTTTTTGCGGGACCAACCGATGGAGACGATCAACGTCCACGCCGCCAAGACGCATCTGTCGCGCCTTCTGGACAAGGTCGAGGCGGGCGAAGAGGTCATCATCGCCAAGGCCGGCAAGCCGGTGGCCAAGCTGGGGCCGCTGACGGCCGCCGGCAAGAAGCGCCGCCTCGGCGTGCTGGCCGGCCGCGCCACGGTGCCGGACGATTTCGACGCGCCCTTGCCGCCCGAGGTGCTGGACAGCTTCGAGGGCCGCTGATGCGCGTGCTGCTCGACACGCATGTGCTGCTGTGGGCGCTGATTACGCCCAAGCGGCTCGGCAAGGAGGCGCGCGCCGCCCTCGAAAGCCCCGACAACGACATCCTGTTCAGCGCCGCCAGCATCTGGGAGATCGCCATCAAGTCGGCGCTGAAAAGATCGGACTTCCGCATCGCGCCGGAGGTGATCGCCGCCGCCGCGATCGAAAGCGGCTTCACGGAATTGCCGGTGAAGTCCGCGGCGGCCATCCAGGTCGCAAAACTGCCCGACCATCACCGCGACCCGTTCGACCGCCTGCTGATCGCGCAAGCCATGACGGAGCCGGCGACGCTCTACACCGTGGACGCGCAACTTGAGGCCTACTCGGAACTGGTGCGGCGGATCTAACGCGGGGTCGATGCCAGCGCCGCCTTGGCCGCGGCGATGTCCAGACCGATCTGCGTCTTCAGCGCCTCGACCCCGGCGAACTTCGCTTCGGGGCGGAGATAGGCGATCAGGTCCACGGCCAGGTGCTTGCCGTAAAGGTCGCCGGAGAAGTCGAACAGGTAGCTTTCCAGCAGCGGTTCGGCGCTCTCGTACATCGGCCTTATGCCGAGATTGGCGACGCCGTCGTGGCGCGACACCACCTTGTCGTCCTCCAGCACGGCGACGCGCACGGCATAGATGCCGAAGGCCGGGCGCAGGTAACCGCCGAGGTGCATATTGGCGGTGGGAAAACCGAATTCGCGGCCGCGTCCGTCGCCATGTTCGACGCGACCTTCGATCGTGAACGGATGTCCCAGCAGGCGGGCCGCCTCTTCGGGCCGTCCCGCTTTCAAGGCCGTGCGGATGCCGGTGGAGGAAATCTTCTCGCCCGCTCCCATAGTGACGTGATCGAAGATCACGGCGCCGAAGCCTTCCATCGCGCCCATATAGGACAGAACGGCGGCATCGCCGGCGCGGCCCTGGCCGAAGCGGAAATCGCTGCCCACCACGACACAGCCCACCCCGAGGCCCTTCACCAGCACGTCGAGCACGAAATCCTGCGCGCTGCGGTGCGCCATCTCGGCATCGAAGGCGAGCGCGTACATCACGTCGGCGCCGAGATTGGCGATCAGATGCGTCTTGGCGCGGAACGGCGTGAGACGGAACGATTCCCCGCCGGGGCGGAAAAACTCCTGCGGACAGGGCTCAAAGACCAGGACGCCGAGCGGTGCCGCGCGCTCCGCCGCGTGACAGGCGGCTTCGCCGATCAGCGCCTGATGGCCCAGATGCACACCGTCGAAATTGCCGATGGCGACGACGGCGCCCTTATAGGCCTCCGGCACGTCGGCGATATGACGGAAGATCTTCATCGCGCCGTCAGGCGGCCGGGCGTGCCGGTGTCATCACCGTCGCCTCGCCTTCCACCACGACCGTGTCCTTCACCTTGCAGATGCAGTCGAAGACCACCCGGCGCTTCTCGGCGATCACGTCGCGCACGGTGCAGGTGGCGGTGACCGTGTCGCCGATGCGGACAGGCGCCTTGAAGCGCGTGGTCAGCGCCATGAAGATCGTGCCCGGCCCCGGCATCTTCATGCCGAGCACGGTCGAGATATAGCTCGACGACAGCACGCCGTGGGCGATGCGGCCCTTGAAGATCGTGGTTTTGGCGAAGTCCTCGTCGAAATGAACCGGATTGACGTCGCCGGAGACTTCGCCGAACAGCGTGACGTCGCGCTCGCTGACGGTCTTGGAGAAACTCTCCGACATGCCGGGTTTCAAATCTTCGATGTAATAGGTCATTCCGTACGGGTCCTTTGCGCCTTATGAGAGCCGCCAGCCTACCACGCAAGCGCGCCCATTGCCGCGCGCGTCGTGACGCCTTTTTTGGCGAGCAGAGCCGCCAGATTTTCCGGCGTCAGCGCGCCCAATTCCCGGGCATGCACGCCGTCGACCACGAACAGCGAATCCATGCCGGCGCGGTTGGCGCCGCGGATGTCGGTTTCCAACCCGTCGCCGACGGCCAGCGGGTTCTTGGGCGAGCCGGCCGCCTCCAGCGCCACTTTATATATGGGCAGGTGCGGCTTGCCGTAATAGAGCACCTCGCCGCCGATCGCCTCATAGGCGCGCGCCAGCCCGCCGGCGCAATGCACCAGCTTGCCGCCGCGCGGCACGATGACGTCGGGATTGGCGCAGATCATCACCAGGCCGCGCTTCTTCAGATCGGCGAGGATTTCGCCGTAATGCTCGGGGGTTTCGGTTTCGTCGTCGTAGAGGCCGGTCAACAGGACGACGGAGGCCTTGTCGGGCCCGACCACATCGACATTCAGGCCTTCGTAAAGGCTGACGTCGCGCTCGGGCCCCAGATGCATCATGGCGTGCCGGGCGCCGGCGGTGCGCCGCACGAGTTCCTCGCGCGCGGCCCCGCCCGAGGTGACGATGGCGTCGTAGCAGTCCGGCGGCACGCCGATCACGGCGAACTGCTTGGCGATCTCGGCGGAGGGACGCGGCGCGTTGGACAGCAGCACGACCGGACCGCGCTCGGCCCGGAAGCGCCGCAGCGCCTCGACGGCAGGCCAGTAGGGCTTCACGCCGTCATGCACGACGCCCCAGACGTCGCAGACGAGCGCATCGTAATCGCCGGCGATCTCGCGAAGACCGGAAATAATGGTTGCAGCGGCTGTCATAGGCTAGCGGTTAAGGGCGCGCGGCCACGCGGTCAAGTGGGATTATCCGGCACGGCGGAAGGGGATTACCGGCGCCGTCTTTTCCGGCTTTTCCGCAGTCTTGATGACGCCGTCGCGCACCGCGCGCGGCTCGCCGAACAGATAGCCCTGGGCGTAATCGACCGCGTAATCCAGCAGCTGGACGACGGTCTTTTCCTCTTCGACGCGCTCGGCGATGAGGTTCATGCCGTGGCGTTCCAGCAGCTTCTTGAGATCCTCGGAGGCGACGGCGGACTGCGCCATGCCCATGCCGCCGGTCAGGATTCCGGCGCGCACCTTCAGATGCCGGAAGCCCATGCTCTTCAGCTTGGCGAAGTCGAGCGCCAGGGTCTCGACATGGTCCATGGAGAGCGCGAAACCCAGCCCGTGCAGATAGCTCAGATTGGCCTCGCCGTCCTTTCCGGCCTTGAGCACCGCGTCCTGCGAGAACTCGAAGACGATCTGGCCCGACAGGTCGCGGTTGTGGTGCATGTACTCCAGGAACTGCGGGAAGAATTCCGCGTCCCGCAGCGTGTCGCCGGAGATGTTGCAGAAGACGCCGATGCCGGCGTGCTTCTGCGTCAGCTTGCGCACGATCTGCACGCAGCGGAACAGCAGCAGATTGTCGACCACCGACATCAGGCCGGCGGGCGCCGCCACCTTCATGTACTGCGCAGGCATGATCACCGTGCCGTCCTCGGCGCGCAGGCGGGACAGCGCCTCGTAGAAGCGCAATTTGCGCTGCGGCAGGCTGACGATGGGCTGCAAATAGAGGTCAACGCGGTTCTCTTCGAGCGAGGCGCGGATGGTTTCCAGCAGTTCCGGCTCGCCGAGGCCTTCGAGGTAGGTCGGCGCGGTATCGCGCGCGCGGCGTTCGGCCCTGATATCCTCGACGGCCTCGTGCCTGGCCTTGCTGGATATCTTGCCGGCGAATTCGCGCATCAGGCTTTCGAGCACCTGGAGTTCGGAGACGATCTTGCGGCCCTGGGCGTTGGCGCGCGCCTCGACGGCCTTGGTCACTTCCTCCATCTTGGCGCGGGTTTCGCCCAGCGCCTTTTCGAACGCCGCATTCGAGCGCTTGAGGCCGGCGATCGCGGCCTTATGCGCCTTGCGGTCGCGGCGACGGGCAAGGCTGGCATCCAACTGCAGCAGGAACAGGAAAATCAGCGCGCCGCACAGGATGCCCGTGGACCAGCCCATGAACAGGCCGACCGTGCTGCCGAGAACGATGCTCGCCAGTATGTAGGTGACGGTGAGTATGACCCTGATCATGGGACGGTTCCCGCGCTTTGGACCGGGTACCATCGCCCAGAGCGCGTTTCCAATCCGTTAACCAAGGCGCTTAACCACGCCCAGGGCGCCAGACGAGCAAAGCGGGCTGCCCTTGGCGGTTCGCTTCAGGTCCCGGCGACGTCCCAGCTTGATAGGAACGGGGTCATACGGCGGGTTCGAGCCGACGGCTGTTCTCCGGCATCCCGCGAATGGGCCGTCAGAAGTAAAAATCGATATTCTGCTCCAACGTCGTTGCGTCGCGACTGACCTTGTCCAGGTACACCGGCTGATACCGCGCCACGAAGCGGAACCCGACGTGCTTCGACGGACGCCACTCGAAGCCGACGCCGACACGATATCCGAGGGCCGATTTTGCCGTGCGGGTCGCGACGCCGGAGAGAACGACGTCCGATTTGGCGTGGAAATAGGTGAGGCCCGCCGTTGCCAGCAACGACAGGCTGTTATCTTCCACCGGGAGATACCCGTAGATATCCAACATCGGACCGCTCACCGTCATCGTGGAATGAAACGGCTGCTGGTCCGCCCGGCTCATGCGGCTGTCGCTGAGGCCGAGATAGCCGAGTTCGGCCGCGAAGTAGTCGCCGGCACGCTCGCCGACGTGAACGTCGAAGCCTCCCGACAAGTCGTGCGGCAGATAGGGCTTGACGGCGCTGTCGTAACTCATCGCGGTATAGTCCCAGCCGCCGCCGACATAGGTCCATGAATTGCCGGGTTGTGCTGCGCAAGGCGACAAGAACAGAAGGTTGGATGCGAGCGCCGCTATCAGGACGCCGCCGTGCCTCAGCCGCATGAGATGTTCCAATAAACGTGTTCGACTCGATGCCCGACTTTAACGGCGCAAATCGCGAACATGCAGACGCATGAAGATAAAAAATGCGAAATCAAAAATTCAGAATGCATCCAGAAATTACGAAGACGTAAGGGAGCGTCCGCTCGCCATCAGAGCAACCCGTTCGGTGCAGGGCCCAGGGCACCGTCCACGCCTTACGGTCGCGGCGCGGTGTCCTCGATTGTCAGAGAGAGCGTGACGCTGGCCGGCGGCGGCGGCGTTCCGTAGACCGACGCCTCAATCGCTCCCGTATCGTAAGTGTCCAACGAGACGACGGCGCCGGGCTCGGTGGCCATCAGCCGCATGTGCGCGGCGCCTTTCACCGTTTTGGAAAACGTCCAATTCGGCAGGCATGCCCTGATCTGTGCGGCGGAATCCGCGTAGCGTGTTTCGGCTTCGTCGTCACTCATGTTGACTGCGATGTCGCATGCATACGCGGAACGTTCGGCGGCCTTGCCGACGGGTTTGCGCCACACCTGCAGCGTACATGTTGTGAGCGGTGTGGGTGTCAGCGAACCGTGATAGAACCCGGGAACGTTACCCATGGTCGTGTCCTGATCGCCCTTGAACTTCGTAAATTCGGCGCTCCGGTCGGCGACGACCTTCTTGATGAAGCCGCACAGATCGGTCTGGGCGCGCGCGCCACCGGCGGCAAAGCAGGTCACACACGCAAAAACCGTCACGCGAACAAGCATATTGTGCATCGACAGACCTCCATGGCGTCTTACGCCCTCAATTCCGGGGCGACTTCACCCAGAACCTTCCGACGAAACCTCCGGTTTGAGCCCGCATCGCCGAAGACAGACGAGCATGTTTCGGGGCTGCGCGCGAGTGCCGTCAACACGCGCCATGATTCGGCCAGAGCGCGTCGAACGCCGCTCGCGCCCCATCCCGCAGCGAGCCGGACGACAATTCGCGATGCCGGCTGAGGTAGCGCACCACGGCCTTCCGGACGGCCTGATCCGACAGTCGCGGCGCGCAGAACGTGAAGGGCGTCCCAACGTTCATAAACGTGCGCATCTCCGCATCGACGTAATCGTCGAGCGCATCGCCGGTCAGGGCGTCGCATGTTTTCGTGTCGCTCTCGCACGTGCTCAGATACTGCGCGACCGTGGTCCGCGCCAGGTTTGCCGCCTTGGCTGCAGCCTCGCTCGCGTTCTTCCGACACTGTGCGGCGCCCCAGACGTCGACGAATGCCTTTCGTGCACCGTCCAGGAAGGCGTCGGAGTTCAATTCGCCGTGCGCGGCGAAATAGTCGATCAGCCGATCGCGGCGCTGTATGTCGCTCAGGCCGTCGGGCTCGCAATAGACGCCGGCGGCGGACGACCCGCCGTTATGGAGGGAATCCAGAATCCCGGCACTGTTCTCCAACGCCAGAGCGTCGTCAGCCGCTTTGGCGTCCTTGGTGCATTCGACAGGCTCGGACCGGCATTCCGACAGGAACTGCGAAACCGTAAGGCGTTTGACCCTCTCGGTCCGCGCACCGGCCTGCGCGGCCGAGACAAGGATCACGGTCAAGACGATGCCTACGACGAAATTCCCCGCGGCCGCAGCCGATATATTCCCCTTCGACATTCGATATTCCTTCTCGCCGACATCAGTTGGAAATCTTGATAGAGTTGAGAAACGCATCAATCTGGAGATTGAGGGCGTCGTTGACGGTCTTCTTTTCTCCTGCATTGAGGAATTTGCCGTCATAGTCCTTGGGCTCCTTCGGCGAGGCTATCGGCTGCAACGTTCCCATCATCACCTGCCGGCATAGGCGCAGAAAGGCGCGGGTGTCGCGGAAACTCATCGGCGCAGCCGGGGCGTTCGCGAGGCCCTGACAGGTGGCAAGGTCCGCGGGCGTCATGTCCGAAGACGAGAGCGGAACAACCTGAACCTCGGAATCCTGTCGGGCCTGTGCTGTCGCTGAAAATCCGCCAAACAATACAAGGCCGCAAAGGATGGCGGCCATCACGGATTTTTCGGCATCGTACTTTTCCCTTCTCCTCTTGCGCGACGCGTCCGCCTTGCCATGATCAAGCGCATATTACGGAGCCAATCCGCCCAATGTCCCGCCGATAACCTGCTATTCGTTCGATCCGCCGTCAGTCTGCACAGGGATATAAGGAGGCGTCGGCGTCCGATATAACCGTGTCGGTCGGATCGGCTCGACGCTCGGGATGGGCGTTGAGCCAATTGAGCATCTGTTGTCCAATTTGTTGAACATCTGGCAAGTTACGATTATCCTGCGGCCAGCAAATCGAGCCGCCACCTGCCATCCAGTTGGTGTCAAGGTACTCGGCTTCATCCTGGCCGAGTCTCCGAATGCAGATGGTCTGGTTACCCGCATTGCAATAATCCAGGAAACTCCCCAACGGCATCTTCAGGTCGGAAGAGCCTGCCACCGCGCCGGCAACGTCTTGCGCTATTGCGGCTCCGCTTGCGATTAGCAAGGCCAAGGCGCCTGCGCCGAAAAGCAATAATTTACCTGTCATTGTCGCTCCCCATGTTCGCGACGTTCGTCAGCCGGCAGATTAGCCTGCGCGGCGTCTGAAATGTTCCAAGCACTTCAAGGTCGACTGCCGCCACCGCGTCCATGGATTTCCTTGGCATTCTGCTTTCCTTCCGATCAATTCGATGGCCGAATTTCGCGATGCCGACATTCTCCGCTATTTCCCTCCAGCAGACTGTCCCATGCAGGCGAACCGCGAGCCGGTGCAGTCCGGCTTAGATTGTGAAGGGACTTGCGGCTGGGTGGCGGGGGCGGACGCAGCGACAGCGTCAGCGATCTTGCCGGCAAGTTTCTGGAGGCCCGGTTCCGTGTCGCTGGCCGTGCTGCTGGCCGTTCCACCCGGACCCGCCATCCCGCCGGCGTCCGTCACCTGCCAATTGGCGGATGCCGTCGCCTCCGTCATGGCATCGCACAGCAAGCCGCACAGCAGGCCCGTGGGATCGGCGTCGTCGTCGCCGATGCCGGTCACCGTGGCCGTGAGCGTGCGGCTTGCGTTCTGGCCCGCGGGGACGACGGCGAATCCCTTTGCCGTCAGCGACTGCGCGAGGTCGTTCGCGAAGGTCGTCCGGTTGTCGGCGTTGTCGTAGTCGCAATTGTCGTCCGCGACCTCGGTCGTATGACAGTTGTCGAGCACGGACACCGCGATCCGGTTGTCCGGGGCGCTTGACGCGGCCGTGCCGACAGGCGCGGCGGGCGCCGCCGGTTCCGGAACCTGGGGCGCCGGCGCAGCGGCCGCGGCGCTCGTCGCCGGACCCGCCGGCGGCGCCGTTGCTTGCCCGCTCGGCACGCCGACGGGCCGTGCTTGCGCCGTGCCGGCGGCCGCAACGGACACCATGCCCTGCGCCTGCTTGATCGTATTCAGCGCAACGATCAATCTTCCCGCTTCCACCTCGGTGGTCACCAGATTCGGCGCGAAATCGCCGGTGAAATGAACCGCGCCCATGCCCATGATCGTCCCGCCTTTGGGATTAAGAGAGCGGACCGGCAAGGTGTCGCCACGCGAACCGTCGGTGTGGACGAACACCAGCGTCTGGCCGTGATCGGCCAATTGAATCGCGCCGATTTGATAACCGTCGATCCCGCACCACAGACCGGGGCAGTATTTTCCCGTCGCGTTGCTGAGGACATCCAGCGCGCTTGCAACCGACTGGGGCCGACCGGCGGCGGCAGCGCCGCTCTGCGGGACGGCCATGCTCGTCTCGCAGCCGCCGAGACTGCCCACCGCGAGAACCAGGAAAACCGATCGCGCCACGCGGCGCACGGACGAATCGCGAACCGCATCGCTTGTTAAGCCGCGGTTTGCTGCTGCATTTTCGAAGCGCATTTTTTGCTCACATCAAGTTTTTGCGGGCGTGACGACGTCAACGAAATCTCATGCGGTACGGGCAAGTTCCGTCATTGGTCCAAACAGGGATAGAGGGCCGATTCCGCGTCGCTTTCCACATCGGCGGTCTTGTCATTGACGCGCTCGGGATGGGCACTGATCCAGCTGTACATCTGACGCCCGACCTGCTGGTCGTCGAGTTCGCAGTTCTTCGCCGTCGAACTCGCGTCGCACGGCCAGCACGCGTATTCGGTGTTGGAGAGCATCGTATCTTCGCCGACGTCATCGCCGAGTTTGGTTATGCAGCTGCCCATGTTGCCGGCGTTGCAGTACGTCAGAAAATCCTCCAGCGACATGTTGAGCGGTGCATCTGTGGCGACCGCCGCGGCGATGGTGCCGTTCTGGTCCGCCGCGACATTTGTCGCGCCAAGCGCGACAAAGGCGGCTGCAACGGCCGCCAGCGAAACGAATTTCAACATTGCCTTCACCCCATGGTCTGCGCCGGCGACCACTAAAATTGACGTTAGGGAAACATTGTGCGCTTCGCCCATTAGAAACGGATCATCCCAAGCCTCTCCGTCGATGCGCCTATCCGTCACCGCCGGTGAAGCCGCCGCCAATCACCAAAATATGTCCAGCACCAGCAAAAGGCATCCCCCAAATGGGATAGACCGGCAATGGGACGCCGGATAATTTCGGCGTGGCGATGTGCGTGGCCAGAGACCGGGGATGGGATGGTCGGGCGAGGGGGTACCGAGGAACTGCTGGGCCTCATCGAGCACATCTACGAGGCCGCGACGGATTCGGCCCTGATGCAGGGCCTGCCGTTGCGGGTTGCAACCCATTTCGGCAGCGAAAGCTGTCTGTTCCACTTCTGCTACAAGCCGCCGCCGGGTGTTCCCGGGCTGCCGAGGAACGCCTGCGTGCCGATCGGCACCGCGAATTTCGACGCGCAGGCCTGCGCCGCCTATGCCGAATATTATCACGAGCGTAACGAGTGGTACGCCCGCGGCTGGAAGAAGGGTTTCCCCGTCGTCGTCCTCGGCCAGGAGCTGATGAGCACCAACGCCCTTCAGCGAACGGAGTGGTTCGACTATTGCCGGACGACCGGAATGTACGAACTCATCGGCGCGCAGACCCTGATCAGCGGCGATCTGATCTGCGCGATCGGCATCCACCGGCCGCAGGGCTCGCGTGCGTTCGACGAAGACGACCAGAAGGAATTGTCGTTCGTGCTGCCGCATCTTCAGCGCGCGTTCCAGATGCATGAGCGCCTAGGACTCGCGGAAACCCGCGGCGCGCTGGCTTTCGATCTCATGGACAATATCGACGTCGGGGTCGCCATCGTGGACGCGGACGGGAAACTGCTGCTCGCCAATCGTGTCGCCGACCGAATTCTGAGCCGGGAAGACGGGTTGCGCGTTTCGCAGGGACGCGTGCGCCCGGTCGACAGCAGGCAGGAGCCCGGATTGGCGCGCGCCATCACGCAGGCGGCGCGCACCGGCGGCGGCAAGGCCATGGCGGCCGGCGGCGTCGCGGTCCTTACGCGACGCTCCGGTTCCGGCATGACGGTTCTGGTGTCGCCGCTTCGCATTCCTCCGCAAAACCTGGGTACCTCCGTTCATGCGGCGGCCTTGATCTTCTGCGATCCGGACCGCGAGACCATCGTACCCGAGCACGTGCTCGCCGCGGCCCATGGCCTTACGATCATGGAGGCCCGCTTGCTCGCGGCCCTCGTGACCGGGAAAACAGTCTCGGAATTTGCGGAGAGCGCCGACATCGGCATCGGAACCGCCAGGACGCATCTCAAGCACATCCTCGGCAAGACCGGCTATCACCGCCAGGCCGACCTGATGCGCGATATTGCCGCCAATCCCGTGATGAAACTCGCGGCGCACATGCGCGACGATTTTCGCGAGTCCTGACCGTGACGCCCATGCCACGGAGCCGCACGGCTCCATGGCGTCTGGCCGCGGCTCTTCATCCGCATGGTCGCCAGTTCCTCCGCCGTGCGGAGGTGGAGCGCCGCGCTGAGTAGATTCCGAGCCTCTCTCGCGGCGGAACGGGGTGCTACACCGGCTTTCGATCAATACGACAGGAGGGCGGTTTCCCTCCGACGAAACGGTTCCGCCGCTCGTGCATTGTTTCCGTGGATTGAGCGTTGTCACTTGCGCACACAGTTCACGCTCCGCGCGGATCCATGACGGAGAGAACCCATGTTGAAACGAATGACATTGACTCTTGCGGCTGCGATTCTCGCCCTGAGTGCGGGAACGATTGCGGCCAATGCGGACGGCTGCAGCGGGCGCAGCCACAACACCGGCACGCTTCTCGGAGCGGTCGGCGGCGGACTGATCGGCAACGCGATGACCCATGGCAGCGCCGTGGGTGTGGTCGGCGGCGCCGTGGCCGGCGGCCTGGCGGGAAACGCCATCTCACGGAACGGCGATTGCAACGGCCGAAAGTATAACGCGGGCAGAAGGTATCACGAGCGCCACCGCTCCTATTACTACGACCGCCATCACCACAAGCACTATTACCGCTAGCGGATCAGGTTTCCCCTTCGAAGAAGCGGGCAAGCTCACTCTCGCCCCCTAATTCTTCTTCACATTCCGCTCCCCTCAAGGAGAGGCTAGGGACTCTTGCTGTAGCTCTTCATCCGCATGGTCACCAGTTCCTCCGCCGCGCTGGGGTGCAGCGCGATGGTGGAATCGAACTGGGCCTTGGTGGCGCCCATCTTGAGCGCCACGGCGACGAGCTGGACGATCTCGGCCGCGTCCGGTCCGAAGATGTGGCAACCGAGGACGCGGTCGGTCTTCTGGTCGACGATCAGCTTCATCATCGTGCGGTCGCCCGCTTCGGCCAGGGTCAGGCGCAGCGGACGGAAGGTGGATCTGTAAACGTCGATGGCGTGGCCGCACGCCAGCGCCTGCGCTTCCGTGAGACCGACGGTGCCGATCTCGGGCGCCGAGAAGACGGCGGTCGGCACCAGTTCGTGATCCGGACGCGACGGCACGCCGTCGAACGCCGTCTTCACGAAGCACATCGCCTCGTGGATGGCGACGGGGGTCAGCGCAAGGCGGTCGGTAACGTCGCCGACGGCGTAGATGTTCTCGATGTTGGTGCGGGAATATTCGTCCACCTCTATCCGTCCGCGCATTCCGGTCCGGACGCCGGCGCGTTCCAGGCCCAGCCCTTCGCTGTTCGGTTCGCGGCCGATGGCGAGCATGACCTGGTCGGCCGCGAGCGTCTCGCCCCGGCTGGTCTGCACGCGAAGCTCGCTGCCGCGCCGTTCGATACCCGTGAACACGCTGTTGGTGAGCACCTTCAGGCCGCGCCGCGCCATCGAGGCGTGCAGCGCATCGCGCAGGTCGTCGTCGAAGCCGCGCAGAACTTTCGGCCCGCGATAGACCAGCGTCGTCTCCACGCCCAGGCCGTGGAAGATGTGCGCGAACTCGACCGCGATGTAGCCGCCGCCGGCGATCACGATGCGCTTCGGCATCTCCAGCAGGTCGAACACCTCATGCGAGGTGATGCAATGCTCGACCCCTTCGGCGCCGCCCAGATCGCGTGATGGCCGCCCGCCGGTGGCGATCAGGATCTTGTCGGCGGTGACGACGCGCCCGCTCGAAAGACGCAGCGTATGGGCATCCTCAAGCGTCGCGCGCTCGTAGAACACGTTGCCGCCCGCGCCTTCGACCGCGTTCAGGTACAGGCCTTCGAGGCGCGAAATCTCCTTGTTCTTGTTGGCGACCAGCGTCGGCCAATGGAAGGACGTCTCGCCGACCGTCCAGCCGAAGCTCCGCGCCAGCTCGAAATCGTCGGAGAAGTGGCTGGCATAGACAAAGAGCTTCTTGGGGATGCAGCCGCGGATGACACAGGTGCCGCCCATGCGCGATTCCTCGGCCAGGCCGACGCGCGCGCCCTTGCTTGCGGCCATCCGGCCGGCGCGAACGCCGCCGGAGCCGCCTCCGACGACGAAAAGATCGTAATCATATTGCGACATGAACGCTTCCCGCACTTGCCAGCTATCGCTTATCCGAGGTTTGATGGGGTATCAACGCCGGGGGGCGCTTTGGCGAGGATTATGCGGAAGATCGTTCCACTGGCCGTGCTGGCCGTGCTGCTGGCGGGCTGCGCGATCGACGATTCCGGCCCCGTGCGCTCGGTGTGGCGCGCCGCGGACGCCAAGCCGTCTTATCTCAACGTCGTCTACGTCACGGACCGCGAGCCGGATGCAACCGCGCCGGGTGGCTTCGGCATCGACTGGGCCGACAAGGCATCCTGCGGCGTGGCCGAGGCCGTCATCCCGCCGGCCGCGCTTCCCGGCGAGAAGCCGCAATACGGTTACATCGCCAAGACCTGGCCGCACGATTGCGCCACCGCCAAGGGTTCGCTGGCGGGCGCCGTCGACGAGATCAAGGCGCAGGCCAAGGCGCGCCGCTGCAACTCGGTGTTTCTCTTCATCCACGGATTCCACACCGGCTTCGACGGCGCCGTGCTGCGCGCCGCCCAGGTGGGACACGACGCGCAGACCGGCTGCGCCATCGCCGCGTTCAGCTGGAGCAGCGAAGTCAAACTGGACCGCTACATCCCCGACCTCGAACACAGCGAATACTCCCTGCCGTTCCTCTCGGAACTGCTGCGCGAGCTGGCGGACTCGAACCTGCGCGTCACCGTCCTGGCCCACAGCACGGGCGACCGGCTGGTGCTGGCGGTGCTGTCCGGCTACGCGCACAGCCGCTTTCCGGTGCGCGAAGGCTTCATCGACCAGCTCGTGCTGGCGGCTGCCGATGTGGGCGACGAGAAGAACAACGACGATTTCGCACACCTGCTGGCCGACGCCACGCCCTATGTGAAGCGAACCACGATCTACGCCTCGAAGCGGGACGGCATCCTGCTGGTCTCGAAATACGCCCATGGCGGCGTGCCGCGCGTCGGCCAGACGCCCAAGGCCGATCTCGCCTATCAGGGCGACGACAAGGCCCATATCGTCGACGTGATCGACGCCTCGCGACCGCCGGCCGACCTGCTGGACCACAGCTATTTCGCCATGTCCTACGAGGCCGTCGCCGACATGACGCTGGCGCTCGACGGCGTGCCGACGGCGGAAAGGCTGACGGCGCAGGACGGCTGGAAACCCACGCTGGTTTGCGAGAAAGGCGGGCCGTGCGGCAGCGATCCGCGCTATGCGCTGGCGACCGACCGCCGTCCGCGGCTGATCTCGCGCATCCTCTTGAAGCTCATCCCGCTGATGTCGATCGTTCAATGACCTCGACGCCTTCCGGGCGCGCGATCACCAGCGTCGATGCGATGCCGACGAACAGCCCGTGCTCCACCACGCCCGTCACCGACGACAGAGCGGCGTCGAGTTTCGCCGCATCCGTGATGGCGCCGAAGCCGCAATCGTAGAGCAGATTGCCGCTGTCGGTTTTCACCGGCACGCCGTCCTTGCTGCGCAAAGTCAGCGGCACGTTGGCATAGCCGAGCGCGGCTATAGCGCGCGTGATCCGTGCGGCCGTGGTTTCATGGCCGAACGCGACGACCTCGACGGGCAGCGGAAAGCGGCCGAGCCGATCCACCAGCTTGCTGCCGTCGGCGATGACGACCATCTTCTTCGACGACGAGGCGACGATCTTCTCGCGCAGCAGCGCCGCGCCGCCGCCCTTGATGACGTTGAGAGCGCGGTCCGCTTCGTCCGCGCCGTCGACGGTCAGATCCAGCGGCGCGATATCGTCGAGCTGCGCCAGCGCGATGCCCAGGCTGCGCGCCAGCTGCGCCACGCGCTCGGAGGTCGGCACGCCGACGACGTTCAGCCCGCCGCGCACACGCACCGCCAACAACTGGTGGAACGCCTCGGAGGTCGAGCCCGAGCCGAGCCCGAGCTTCATGCCGTCGGCAACGAAGTCGAGGGCGCGGGCGCCGGCGGCGCGCTTGAGGGCGGCAGAGTCGGTCATGGGCAAGGCTTAGCGCAAGGCGAAAGAAATTTCACCTGGCGATTGAGAGGTAAGGAGGTTGGCCCTACTCCACCGTCACGCTCTTCGCCAGATTGCGCGGCTGGTCGACGTCGGTGCCCTTGGCGACCGCGGCGTAATAGGCCAGCAGCTGCACCGGCACGGCATAGAGCAGCGGCGCGATGAAGGGATCGGTCTCCGGCACCTGGATATGCGTCCAGACCTGCGAGCCGGCGCCGGCGATGCCCTGCGCATCCGAGATCAGCAGCACCTTGCCGCCGCGCGCCATCACCTCCTGCATGTTGGAGACGGTCTTCTCGAACAGCGCGTCGTGCGGCGCGATGACGATCACCGGCACGTTCTCGTCGATCAGCGCGATGGGGCCGTGCTTCATCTCGCCGGCGGCATAGCCTTCGGCGTGCACGTAGGAGATTTCCTTGAGCTTGAGCGCGCCCTCCAGCGCCAGCGGATAGCTCGGGCCGCGGCCGAGATAGAGCACGTCGCGCGCCTTGGCGATCTCCTGGCCGAGCGCCTCGAACTTCGGCTCCTGCTTGAGGAATTCGACGATGTGGCGCGGCGTTTCCAGCAGCGCGGTGCAGAGCGTCTTTTCACCTGCCGCGTCGAGCGTGCCGCGCGCGCGCGCTGCGGCGATGGCGAGCGACGCCAGCGCCGCCAACTGACAGGTGAAGGCCTTGGTCGAGGCAACGCCGATCTCGGGACCGGCGAAAGTCGGCAGCACGATATCGGCTTCGCGCGCAATGGAACTTTCCGGTACGTTGACGACGGCGAGCGTGGTCTGGCCGTTGGCCTTGGCGTCGCGCAGGGCGGCCAGCGTGTCAGCCGTCTCGCCGGACTGCGATACGAACAGCGCCATGCCGTCCTTGGGATAGACCGGGTCGCGATAACGCAGCTCCGACGCCACGTCGATCTCCACCGGCAGACGCGCCAGCTTCTCGAACCAGTATTTGCCGACCAGCCCCGCGTAATAGGCGGTGCCGCACGCGGAGATGGTCAGCCGCGAGGCGCCGGCAAACGCCTTCGCCAGTTTCGCATCGGCGAGACGTACGCTGGGGCCAGTGGGGTCGATGTAGTGGGCGAGCGTGTGACCGATGACCTCCGGCTGCTCATGGATTTCCTTGGCCATGAAGTGGCGATGGCCAGCCTTGTCGACCAGACCGGCGGTGGCGGAGGTGATCTTCACTTCGCGGTTGGCGGGACGGCCGGCGGCATCGAAGATCGCGACCTGATTGCCGCGCACCACGGCGACGTCGCCGTCGTCCAGATAGGCGACGCGGTTGGTGAACGGCGCCAGCGCGAAGGCGTCGGAGCCGAGATAAGCCTCGTGCTCGCCGTATCCGACGGCCAGCGGGCTGCCCATGCGCGCGCCGATCAGCAGCCCCTCTTCGCCCTTGAAGATCATCGCCAGCGAATAGGCGCCCGTCAGCCGCTTCACCGCGGCCTTGGCCGCCTGTTCGGGCGTCATGCCATGGTCGAGATAATCGGTGACCAGATGGGCGCAGACTTCGCTGTCGGTTTCGGATTCGAATTTGTGGCCCTTGGCGCTCAGCTCGGCGCGCAACTCGCGGAAGTTCTCGATGATGCCGTTGTGCACGATGGCGACGCGAGCACTGGCGTGCGGATGGGCGTTCACTTCGGACGGCTTGCCGTGCGTGGCCCAGCGGGTGTGGCCGATGCCGGTATGGCCGGCCAGCGGATGCTTCGCCAGCACCTCGCCCAGCTTGGCGAGCTTGCCCGGCGCGCGGCGGCGCTCGATGTGCCCTTCCACCAGCGTGGCGATGCCCGCCGAATCGTAGCCGCGATATTCCAGCCGCTTCAGCGCGTCGAGGATGACCGGCGCGCAGTCCCTGGTGCCCGCGATTCCGACGATACCGCACATCTTACTTGTCCTTCGCTCTGGCGGCCCTGGCCGCCTTCTTCCGGGCGCGGAATTTGTCCGCCCAGCCGGTGATTTCCTTCTGCTCGGCGCGGGTCACCGCCAGCGCACCAGCCGCCACATCCTTGGTGATGACCGAGCCGGCGCCGGTGATGGCGCCGGGGCCGACTTTCACCGGCGCCACCAGCGCGGTGTCCGAACCGATGAAGGCGCCTGCGCCGATATCCGTCTTGTGCTTCTCGAAGCCGTCGTAGTTGCAGGTGATGGTGCCGGCGCCGATGTTGGCGCCAGCGCCGACCCGCGCATCGCCGAGATAGGTGAGATGGTTCGCCTTGGCGCCTTTTTCGATGCGGGCGTTCTTCACTTCGACGAAATTGCCGACATGCACGTCTTCTTCCAGCACGGCGCCGGGACGCAGCCGCGCGTAAGGCCCGACGATGGCGCCCGCGCCGACTTCGGCCCCTTCGAGATGGCTGAAGGCGCGGATGCGCGCGCCCGAGCGCACGACGACGCCGGGCGCGAAGACGACGAAAGGTTCGATCTGGCAATCGGTTTCGAGCACCGTGTCGTAAGACAGATAGACCGTGTCCGGCGCGACCATGCCGACGGCGTTGGCCAGCGCGCGGGCGCGCAGGCGCGCCTGCATCGCAGCCTCGGCGGCCGCCAGCTCGGCGCGGCTGTTGACGCCCATCATCTCGGTCTCGTCGGCTTCGACGACAGTACAGCGAACGCCGTCCGCCTTGGCGAAGGACGGCACGTCGGTCAGATAATATTCGCCCTGCTTGTTGTTGTTTTCGAGCTTGGCCGCCCAGCGGAAGAGGCTTTTGGCATCGGCGGTGAGAATGCCGGCGTTGCACAGCGTCACCGCCCGCTCCTGCACGTTCGCGTCCTTGAACTCGACGATGCGGTCGAGGAAGCCCTGCCCGTCGAGGATCATCCGGCCATAGGCGGCGGAATCCCCCGGACGAAAGCCGACCATCGCCATGCCCGTCTTCGCCTGCGCCGCGAACGAGTCCTCGAAGGTCGGCGCCGCGAGCATCGGCATGTCGCCATAGGTGACGATCAGGGCGCCCGAGAAATCGGCCAGCGCCGGCGCCGCGGACGCCGCGGCGTGACCGGTCCCGAGCTGCTTCTCCTGGATCACGGACGAGGCGCCGAGTTTGGCGGCGAAGGCGCGAACTTCCTCACCTTCCTGATGGGTGACGACGACGATGCGCTCGACACCCGAGGCGCGCATGGCGGCGATCACATGCCCGAGGATCGGGAAACCGGCGACCATATGCATGACCTTGGGCGTCGCGGATTTCATCCGCGTACCCTGCCCTGCGGCCAATATGATTCCTGCGCGCATCATTCTTGTTCGATAATCTGCCATAACATATTGGTAAAGTGACGATTTACGACGCTATGTTGCCGCCAGCCCCTCAGGACCGCGTACCCCCTCATGAGCCCTGCCCTCATCTTCGACCTGGACGGAACCCTTGTCGACACCGCCCCCGATCTGCTCGACGCCCTCAACGCCGTGTTGCGGCAGGAAGGACGCCGGCCCGTGGATCACGCCGACCTGCGCCACCTGGTGGGGTTCGGCGCGCGCACCATGATGGCGGAGGCGTTCAAGATGACCGGCGACCCGGCCGATCCCGAGCGGATCGAGGGCATGATGGACACCTTCCTCGCCCATTACCGGGATCATATCGCCGACGGCAGCAAGCCCTATGACGGTGTCGAGGACACGCTGGACGCGTTCCGGGCGGAGGGCGCACGGATGGGCGTCCTCACCAACAAGCCGCACGACCTGACTCTGCTGCTGCTGTCGAAGCTGCGGCTCGATACGTATTTCGTCACTATCTTCGGACAGGGGCGGATGCCCTACACCAAACCCGACGCGCGCATCTTCCAGGACGTGGTGCGGGAGGTCGGCGGGCCCGGCCCCGGTGCGCTGATGATCGGGGATTCCGTGACCGACGTGCAGACGGCCCGCGCGGGCGGCGCGCCGGTGGTCCTGGTCTCCTACGGCTACACGCCCGAGCCGGCGGGGACGCTGGGCGCCGACAGCGTGGTGGACGACTTCCGCGAGATTCCCGCGGTGGCGCGGCGGCTTCTGGGGCCGGGCTGAAAGGCCAGCTTGACGCTCGTTAGCCGGCGGCCTTATAGCCCTCTTCCCCGGCGCCGCCCTTACGGGCTTCGGTAGGCAGGGCGGGGGCGCGTAGCTCAGCGGGAGAGCACTCCCTTCACACGGGAGGGGTCACAGGTTCAATCCCTGTCGCGCCCACCATTTAACCAAACAGAAGCAGCCATCCGCGTGTTCGGGTCGGTCGCGCCGATAGCCGTTCGCGTCCCTCAAGACAATGTCGGATCGCTATCCGACGCGCAGGGGGCGTGTTTTGGACGCGCGAAAGCGTCCAACGTGGAAGCGCTGAACCGCACCGCCCGGCGTGGCGTGGTCGAACTCGAAGCTTTCCAGCAGAACAAATTCATCCCCAAGCCATGCCTGCAAATCTTCCCGCCCATAGCGGCGCACGGGAAGCCCGCTGCATCGTTCGGGGCCGCCGGGCGCGAATGTGGCAATCACGACCTGGCCTTGCGGTGCGAGCGCGGCGAGGAGCGTCGAGCGATAGGCCGTTCTGTCGGCTTCGTCGGTGAGAAAATGCAACACGGCGCGGTCGTGCCACAGTGCGTAGCGGCGAACGGGCCGCCACGCCGTCACATCACCGACGACGCCATGCACGGGAGCCTCGGGCCGCTGCCGCGCCAACAATCGCCGAACAGCCTCGCGGGAAATATCCAGGACGGTGACGTCGGTGTATCCGGCGTCGACAAGAGAGTCGGCAAGATGAGAGAGACCGCCTCCAACATCAATGACAGGAGCGGAGCGCGCGATTTCCGCCCGTTCGATGAGTTCCAGGGACCGGGAGGGCGACGCTTCAAACCAGCTCACCTCATTCTCGGCCTTTCGGCTGTAGACATCATCCCAATGTCGGCTCTGCGAAATGTCGCTCACCGGCGCTTCTCCTGTCTTGGGGGCGCACGGAGAAATCTTAGCCGATAATCAGCGAATTCTCCACGCGAGGGTCTCTTCAACAGGCGGCGGCTCCAACCCGATCGGCCTGATCGGCAACGAGCCAAGTTAACCCGCCACAGACCGCATCGTTGAAAAAAAGGCGGACCTGGTGTCTCCCTGTATGGTCGGCAGATGAATGCACTGAGGTTGTTTGGTCTTTTTGCGGTCTCAGCCATGCTGACGAAAATAGCGATGGGCGCGCCGCAGCGCGATCAGCGCCCGCCGGTCACAACCCCGGCCAGATCCAGAAGACGACACCGATCACCGCAATGAAGGCTCCGCTCAGCACTTCACCGTAACGCTCGAAGGGTCCGAAGCTGACGCGCTGCAAGCTCGTCGTCGAATACACGCACAGCACGACGTAAGTGACGATCGTGGTGAGAGCGAACACCACGGACATGACCGCTATAAGCCAAGGGCCGTATTTGCCCGCCGCAAAGAATGCCGGGATGCCTTCGACCATCGGCGACGATCCGAGGATCAGCAGCAGGGCCGTCCGCGAGGAGGTTTTGGCATGGCCGTGATGGTGTCCGCCCGGACCATGTGCATGTTCGGTGAAGCAGGTCTTGTAGGAGTGGGCATGCCCGCCGTGCCGGGTCGTGACAATGACCGAGAACTGATGCGGCTCCGGAATTTCATCCACCGACTCCCAGTAACCTTCATGTTTGGCAAGAACAAAAGTCTGCTTCGCACCATCGTCGCGCACCGTCTCGACCTCAACCGTGTCGTCATGCGCGCCGGTAAGGCGAAACCGCGGCGGAACGCCCGACTCGAAAATCGAAAGATCAAGCGTGCCATGCCCGGTCTCGATTTGTTGCCGTTCGGGTCCGTGCACCGCATCGCCCGACAGCCCTGCGCCGTGGTCGTGTGCATGGCCATGACCGTGTCTATGTCCATGTCCGCCCAAACGCCGCATTTCAAGCAGAGAGGAAATGGCGATCCATCCGCCAAATCCGATTAATGCGATGCTCGCCGCCGTATCTACAAATTGACCGAAGCGCTGCGCAAACGCCACGCCGGCAATCCACACCGCCAACGCAATGGCCAGCGTCGACAAGACATGGCCCATGCCCGCCTTGAGGGCGGTGCGGGCGGTCTCCGCTTTCGTCCATCCCCGCTGGCGCGCAATCAACGTAATCGGCACCCAGTGGTCGGGCACAATCGTATGAAGGACGCCAACGGCGGCAACAGCACCGACAAGCACGAGTTGCGGGATATCGAATATCATAGCGTGCTCACAAAGGATTGCCGATGGATGTGCTGCCGGCTTCGGATTGAGGTATGCAGCGCCCGAAGTTGCCGGCAATGTTCCTAGGCCGCATGATCGGTGTCCAAGACGCAGCTAGAGTCTTCGCTGATCTCGATCTGTATGGTGGCGTGCTCGATCTTGAAGCGGTCGCGCAATTCTTTCGCAACCCGCATGGTGAAGTCGTCGCCCGGATGTCCGGAGGGGACGACCAGATGGCAGGTGAGTGCCGTTTCGGTCGTGCTCATCGGCCAGATATGCAGATCGTGAATGCGCCTGACGCTGGGGAGCGCGCTCAAATACTGACGCACCTCCTTAGGCTCGATGCCGGACGGAACCGCCGCCATCGCCATGCTGAGCGAATCTCTCAGCAATCCCCAGGTGCCGTAGACAATGATAACGACGATAACAAGCGTCACGGCAGGGTCTAGCCACGTCCAACCCGTGAAGACGATGAGCGCGCCGGCGCAGACAACGCCGAAAGAGACCAGTGCGTCGGAAAGCATGTGCAGGAAGGCGCTGCGCACGTTGATATCGCCCTTGCGACCGGACGCGAAAAGCCACGCGCTGACGCCGTTGACGACGATACCAACGGCCGCCACGGCCATGACGATGCCGCCCTGCACGACCACCGGCTCGGAAAAGCGCCGGATGGCTTCCCAAGCGATGCCGCCAAGCACGACAAGAAGGAACACGGCATTGAACAGCGCGGCGATGATGGAGGATCCGCGCAAGCCGTAGGTATAGCGAGCGGTCGCCGGACGGCGGGCGAGCCCTGCGGCGCTCCAGGCTACAATCAGACTCAACACATCGCTCAGGTTATGACCGGCGTCGGCGAGCAACGCCGTGGAGTGCGCCACCAGGCCATAGACCGTTTGCAGGACGACGATGCCGATATTGAGGGCCGTGCCAATGGCAAAGGCGCGACCGAAGCTCTTTGGTGCATGGTGATGTCCATGTCCATGACCGTGATGGCGAGCATGATCGTGGTGGTCATGGTCGTCATCATGGCTGTCTGCAGCATTCAAGGTCATGGGAAGCTCACAAAAACTTGGTGATGGTCTTGAATTCCTCGACGGCGTCGCGTTCGCCGCGCGGGAGTTTTGCGACCGTCTGTTCGAGGCAATGGTCAAGATGGTCGTGAATCAGGGTGCGCTTGGCCGTGGCGATGGCCTTCTCAACGGCATGAAGCTGCTGGGCGACGTCCACGCAACTTCGTTCCGTCTCGATCATGTCGATGATGCTGCGGATGTGTCCCTCGACAAAGCGCAGACGTTTCGCAATCGCCGGATGACTTCGATGGCGTGTTTTCTTCATGCGCACTCCCTACCCTCCCGGGGAGGGTATGGCAAGCTTTATCCGCCCCGGGGGCGGACCGATGGCCCCGCGTACCGCAGCCGGGCCACGACCACTCCGCTTCATCCTGTCGCGCCCGCGATTATTTCCAGGAAGATCAAATAGTCGCAGATTGCCAGCCGCTACCCGCCCGGCGGCAACCTGCTCTATTCGGCACAAGCAAGCATCTGAATCCGTAGAAAGGGGCATCCCTGTTATACTTGCGGGACCGGGAAAATCGGGTGCGCCCAGCCATGTCGTCAAGCTCCATTGGTTCCTTCTCCGAAATGAGACGCCGGGCCCAGCAGCTGGGACCGAAGCGCGTCGCTGTCGTCATGGCGGACGACACGGTCGCTTTGGCGGCGGCCAGCGATGCCTTGCGGCTCGGTCTCGCGATGCCCGTGTTGATCGGCGACGAAGCGAAAATCCGCAGCTTGGCGGCCGGCGCCGGACTGGATGAACTGCTTCGTCAGGCGGAATTCGTCGCGACCGATCGGCCCGCAGCCGTCAGCGCAAACATGGCGCGCAGCGGACGCGTGGACATCATCCTGAAAGGACACTTGCGGACCGACGAGCTGCTGCGCGCCGTGCTCGACAAGGAGGCCGGGCTGCGGACCGAACGCCTGCTCAGCGATATCCTTTTTTACGAGGACACCCTCTCAGGGACCAAACGCCTCGTCGGCATCACCGACGGCGGTCTGAACATCGCGCCCAGCCTCGATCAGAAGAAGCAGATCGTTCGTAATGCCGTCGAGGTCCTGCATTGCCTGGGATTTGAACGGCCGAGGATTGCGTTGATGAGCGCCAGCGAAATCGTTTCCGAGGACATGCCGTCCACAACGGACGCGGCGGCATTGACCGTGATGGGACGACAGGGCGGTTTCGGCGAGGCCGAAATCTTCGGGCCGCTCGCACTCGACAACGCCCTTCTGAAATCCGCCGCCGATGCCAAGGGAATCCACGGCCCGGTTGCGGGCCAGGCCGACTGCATGGTCGTGCCGTCCATCGAGGCCGGGAACCTGCTGGGCAAGGCGACAAAATATCTGGCCGGCTCGCAATGCGCGCATGTGGTGGTCGGCGCAAAAGTGCCAATTCTCATTCCGTCGCGCGTCGAGAGCGCGGACGACAAGCTCAACGCCATCGCGCTCGGGGTCATCTATGCAAGCCGGTGAATTCAGGATCCTGGCAATCAATCCCGGATCGACCTCGACAAAGTTCGGCCTGTTCTCCAACGGCGAGGCGATCCATGTCGTGACGCTGCGCCACAGCGACGAAGAGATGGCGCGCTTCGCCAGCCGACCGGTCATCGAACAGCAGGAGTTCCGTAGCGCCCTGATCGACCGCGACCTGACGGAACGGGGGACCGATCTGAAAACGCTGGCGGGTGTCGTCGGCCGGGGCGGGCTGTTGCGTCCGCTGGCCAGCGGCACCTACCGCGTCAACGATGCCATGATCGAGGAACTGAGCCGGGCGGAGCGGGGCGAGCACGCCGCCAATCTCGGCGCCTTTCTCGCGCGGAACATCGCCCGGCGCGCCGGGACGCAAGCTTATGTCGTGGATCCTGTTTCGGTCGACGAATGGCCGGACAGGGCGCGCTTCTCCGGAACAGCCCTGTTCGAGCGACAATGCCTCTCGCACGCCCTCAACACGAAGGCGGTCGCCAAACGCTACGCAAAGCAGGTGGGGCGCCCCTATCCGTCCTTGCGCTTGATCGTCGCGCATCTGGGAAGCGGGATATCGGTTTCGGCTCACGAGTCGGGGCTGATGATCGACGTCACAAACTCGCGCGAGGAGGGCGCCTTTTCTTCGGAACGTGCGGGTGGCGTGCCGGCGGCGCAACTTGTGAACCTCTGCTTCTCCGGACGGTACACGGCGAAGAAAATCGAGAGTCTGCTGTTCCGCGAAGGGGGCTTGTTCTCCTATCTGCATACCAAGGATCTCATCGCCGTCGAGCGGCGAATGGCGGCCGGCGACCAAGAGGCCGCCGTCGTCTTTGACGCGATGGTCTATCAAATCGCCAAGGAAATCGGCGCGATGGCTGCCGTTCTCGGCGGCAAGATCGACGCCTTGCTGGTCACCGGCGGCATGGCCCATTCGGAAAAGCTGGTGGGCGATCTGCGCGGGTTTGTCGGGTGGCTTGCGCCGATAGTGCTCTTTCCGGGCGAAGACGAACTTCCGGCCATGGTCGAGGGCGTCTTGCGCGTGCTGCGGGGCGAGGAGGACGCCCGCGAATTGCCCGCCACGCCGACCTGAGCGCCCGCATTCCCGGTCCGATGTTTCCGCTGAGACATGCGGACCAAACGCCGCAAGGACATGAAATCGCTGGGAACGCGCCGGCCGGAGCGCGATGATAAGCACAACAAAAGCTGGGCAACTCCAATGTCGGTCGAAAGCCCAGCCGGATAAGACGACGGCCGTGAAATGCTCGACTCACTGACATCGCCGACACGCAGCCTGATGTCCGGCAACGAAGCGGTTGCCCGCGGCGCTTATGAGGCGGGGGTGTGCTACGCCGCCGCCTATCCGGGGACTCCGAGCACCGAGATCCTCGAGAACCTCGCCGAATTCAGCGGCGAGGTCATCGCCGAATGGGCGCCAAACGAGAAGGTCGCCCTCGAAAGCGTCATCGGCGCCTCGATCGCCGGCGCGCGCGCGCTCGCGGCCATGAAGATGGTCGGCGTCAACGTCGCCGCCGATCCCTTGTTCAGCGTCGCGTATTCGGGCGTAAACGGCGGCCTGGTGCTGGTCTCCGCCGACGATCCCGGCCTGCATTCGTCGCAGAACGAGCAGGATAACCGGCACTACGCACCGTTCGCGAAGATTCCGATGCTGGAGCCCAGCGACAGCCAGGAAGCGAAGGACATGGTCAAGGCCGCCTTCGATATCAGCGAGACCTTCGACGTTCCCGTGCTCTTTCGCATGACCACGCGCATCTGCCACTCCAAGAGCCTGGTGACCGTCGACGAACGAAAAGGCACGCCGCGCCGCCTCTGTCCCATGGACCTGACGAAGTTCGATCTGGTCCCGGCGCTGGCCCGGCGGCAACGCGCCAGGCTCGAGGTCAAACTGCAAAAGCTCGCCGAATTCTCCGAGACCTGCGAATTCAACCGTGTCGAGTGGAACGGCCCCAAGATCGGCATCATCACCTCCGGCGTAAGCTATCAATATGCCCGTGAGGTGTTTGGCGACACCGCCTCGTATCTGAAGCTCGGCTTCACCCATCCTTTGCCGAAGCAAAAGATCCGCGATTTCGCATCGAAGGTCGAGACACTCACCGTCATCGAGGAACTCGACCCCTATCTTGAAGACCAGGTCAGGCAACTGGGCATCGCCTGCATCGGCAAAGACCGAATTCCCGGCATGTACGAACTCGATCCTGGCATCGTCGCCAAGGCGCTGCTCGGCATCGAGACCCCGGTCATCCATTACGACGCGAGCGTCGTACCGCCGCGGCCGCCCGTGCTTTGCGCCGGTTGCCCACACCGCGGCTTCTTCTACGAACTCGGCAAGATCGCGCGCCGGCGCGATGTCATCATCTCCGGCGATATCGGCTGCTATGCGCTCGGCGGCAACGATCCGCTCGACGCTCTGGACCTGTGCATCTGCATGGGCGCGGGACCGAGCATGGCGCACGGCGCGCAGAAGGTCTTCAACAAATTCGGCGCCGGCACGCGCGTCGTGGCGACCATCGGCGACTCAACGTTCTTCCACACCGGCATCCCGTCGCTGATCAACACCGCCTACAACAGGTCGAACGCGATCACCTGCATTCTCGACAACCGCACGACCGGCATGACGGGTCAGCAGGAAAATCCGGGCAGCGGCGCCACCCTGCAGGGTGAGCCCACGAAGAGCATCGACATCGAGGCCGTGGTGCGCGCGCTGGGCATCGACCACGTCCGCGTCGTCAACCCGATGGACCTTCCCAAAGTGCAGCAGGCGCTGGCATGGGCCTTCGACCTGGACGAACCTTCGGTCATCATCACCAAGTGGCCGTGCACCCTGAAGAAATTCGATACAGAGGAGCGCAACGAATACGCCCACAAATTCAAACGCATGACGGTTGCGGACGAGGACTGCACCGGTTGCCGTCTCTGCCTGAACGTCGGTTGTCCGGCATTGTCCTTCGACCACGCGACCGGCAAGGCGAGGATCGACCCGAGCAGCTGCAATGGCTGCGGAGTCTGCGCCCAGGTCTGCAAGTGGAATGCGATCGTCGACGGAGACTTGCAACGTGCGTGACGTGACCAGCGTCATACTCGTTGGCGTCGGCGGCCAGGGGACGGTTCTGGTCACCTCGATCCTTTCAAGGGGGCTCGTCGCGGCCGGGCGCGACGTGAAGATGTCCGAAGTCCACGGCATGGCCCAGCGCGGCGGCAGCGTCAGCACCCAGGTCCGCTACGGCGACGCCGTCCATTCGCCGATCATCGGAAAGGGCGGCGCCGACGTCCTGGTTTCCTTCGAGACGATGGAGGCGCTGCGCTGGCTTGAATTCGTCAAACCGGGCGGCAAGGCGATCGTCAACGACCACCAGATACCGTCCGCTCCGATCCTGACGGGGCAGAGAGACTATCCCGGCGACGTCATCGGCATCCTCAAGGCAAAAGTCGACACGACCGCGATCAAGGCCCTCGATATCGCCACGCAGATCGGCGATCCGCGCGTCGCGAACGTCGTGCTCTTTGGCGCGCTGGTCGAGGCGACCGGCCTGACCGACATCGATTGGGAACCTGTCATCGCCTCGGCCGTGAAGGAAGGCTATGCCGATCTCAATCTCGCTGCTTATCGCGCAGGCCGCAGCGTCATGGCGCGATACACAAGGGAGAAAAAGGATGACGCTCACACCTAAGCCAGGCGTACTGGACATCGCGCCCTATGTCGGCGGACGAGCGACCGTTTCCGGCGTGAAAAATCCGATCAAGCTGTCCTCCAACGAATCGGCGCTTGGTCCGAGCCCCAAAGCGCTCGAGGCCTATGAGCACGCCGCCAAATCCGTCTCGATCTATCCCGAAGGCTCGGCACAGATGCTGCGGGAGGCGATCGGCGAAACTTACGGCCTGGATCCATCGCGCATCGTCAGCGGCAACGGTTCCAACGAACTCCTCACCCTGCTGGCGAACGCCTATCTGCGCCCCGGCGACGAAGTGCTGTTCAGCGAGCATGCCTTTCTCGTCTATCGCCTCGCGGCGTTGTCCAACAGCGGCGTTCCCGTCGCGGCGCCGGAGAAGGATTTGCGCGTCGACGTCGACGTCATGCTGGCGCATGTGTCGTCGAAAACGCGGATCGTCTATCTCGCCAATCCCAACAATCCGACGGGGACCTACCTCACAGGGGACGAGGTACGCCGTCTCCATGCGGGCCTCGGGCCGGATACGCTGCTGGTGATCGACGCGGCCTATGCCGAATATGTCCGCCGCAACGACTACGAGAACGGAATGGAGCTGGCCGCGCGGTTCGCGAACGTGGTGATGACGCGTACCTTCTCCAAGGTGTACGCACTCGCGGGACTTCGCGTCGGCTGGGCCTATTGTCCGGCGCCGGTCGCGGACGTTCTCCACCGCGTTCGTGACCCGTTCAACGTGTCGGTGCCTGCGCAATATGCGGCCGCCGCCGCGCTGCGGGACCATGACCACGTCCAGCGTTCCGTCGAACACAACGAACGCTGGCGCGCCTGGATCACGGACGCCGTCCGCGCGGCGGGCCTGGTCGTCGCCGACAGCGTCGGCAACTTCCTCCTGATCCGGTTTCCGCACCGGCCAGGCAAGACGGCGGCGGACGCGGACCGCTTTTTGTGCGGATGCGGGCTGATTCTGCGCGGCGTCGCCAATTATGGTTTGCCCGACTGCCTGCGGCTGACCGTCGGCTCCGAAGCGGCCAACCGCAGGGTTGCCGCGGCACTCGCGGAATTCATGGCGCGGCCGTGAGAGAGCCCTGGCGGCCCGCAGAAGCGACATGACACGACGAAAGAACCGCCGCAGAGGCCGCACGCCTTGCCCCGGGCTGTTAGACACGCGGTTTTGGACATTTTAGTCTGAGTCCATATTCCAACGGGGGACTACCGTGAAATCGGGGCTTTCCAGCACGACCGTCGTTTCGCTCATCGCCTTCCTCAGTTCGTGGACCGCCGCATCCCAGGCGCAACCCACGTCGGCTCCGCCCTGGATGAACACCTCGCTGACGCCCGGTGTCCGCGCCGAGATGCTGCAATCGAAGATGACGCGGGAAGAAGAGGTGAGACTCGTGCACGGCTATGTGGGCCTCGACTCGCCGTGGCTGCCCAGAGGCTACACCCCGGCCATTCGTGCCGCGCTGCCCAGCTCCGCCGGCTACGTCCCCGGCGTCGCGCGGTTGGGAATTCCGGCCTTGCTTGAAACCGACGCCAGCCTGGGCGTGGCAAACGGCGGTCACATGCGCCCCGGCGACCAGGCGACCGCGTTGCCTTCCTCGCTCCTGACGGCGGCAAGCTGGAACAGCGATCTGGCCTATGACGGCGGCGCCATGATCGGACAGGAAGCACGCGACAAGGGCTTCAACGTGCTGCTTGCCGGCGGCATCGATCTGACGCGCGACCCGCGGGGTGGACGGACCTTCGAATACTCCGGCGAAGACCCGCTGCTCGCCGGCACGATGGTGGGTGCAGCCATCCGCGGCATCCAGGATCAGCACATCATCTCGACGATCAAGCATTTCGCGATGAACGATCAGGAAACCGGCCGCGGCCTGATGAGCGCCAACATCGACAATGCCTCGATGCGCGAAAGCGATCTGCTGGCTTTCGAGATCGCCATCGAGCGCGGCGATCCCGGCTCGGTGATGTGCGCCTACAATCGGGTGAACGACACCTATTCCTGCGAAAACGACTATCTGCTCAACAAGGTGCTGAAACAGGACTGGGGCTACAAAGGCTTTGTGATGTCGGATTGGGGGGCCGTACATTCGACCGTGGACGCGGCGAACAACGGCCTCGACCAGGAGTCCGCCTACAATCTCGACCGGGAAGATTATTTCGGCGACCCGCTCCGCATGGCGATTCTCGACGGCTCGGTGAGCGGCGATCGCCTGGATGACATGGCGCGCCGCATTCTGCACGCCATGTTTGCGAACGGTCTTTTCGACGATCCGCCGGTCAAACGTCCGATCGACACCGAGGCCGACCTTCAGGTGGCGCAGCGCGTCGCGGATGAAGGCATCGTACTGTTGAAGAACAGCGACGGACTGTTACCGCTTTCCGCGCATAGCCGAAGCATTGCAGTCATCGGCGGGCGCGCCGATGTCGGCGTCTATTCGGGCGGCGGCTCGTCGCAGGTGATTCCCATTGGCAACAATCCGTCGCAGGAAATCCTGATCGGCGGCGCCGTGCGGGAGATCGCCGGACGGCCCGTCCAAATCCCCCGAGACACGATCGTCCTCGATCCGCCCGCGCCGCTGGCGATGATCCGTGCCGCTGCGCGCGGCACACAGGTCCGTTTCAGCGACGGCAACGACATCGCCGGCGCCGTCAAGCTGGCACGCAGTTCGCAAATCGCCGTCGTCTTCGCCCGGCAATGGATGCACGAAGGCCGGGACGTGCCCAATCTTTCGCTTTACGGAAACCAGGATGCGCTGATCGCGGCCGTCGCCGCGGCGAATCCGCGGACCGTCGTCGTGCTGGAAACGGGCGGGCCGGTGCTGATGCCGTGGCTCGGCAAGGTCGGTGCGGTACTGGAGGCCTGGTACCCGGGCAACCGCGGCGCCAACGCGATCGCCGATATCCTGTTCGGCAAGGTGAACCCGTCCGGCCGCCTGCCGATCACCTTTCCCCAAAGCGAAAGCCAATTACCCCGTCCGGTCATTCCCGGCACGGACGGCACGCCATTGCTCGTCGCGGAGGGCAGCAGGATAACGCCCTACGACGTCGATTACACCGAGGGTGCGAATATCGGATACAAATGGTTTGAAGCGAAAAGCCTGACGCCGCTTTTCCCCTTCGGGTTCGGCCTATCCTACACCTCCTTCAACTTGAGCGGCTTGAGCGCCACCGGCGGAGCGACGGTGACCGCAAGCTTCGACGTGCGCAACAGCGGCAAGCGGGAGGGCATGCAGACCGCGCAGGTCTATGTGACGCCGCCCGGCGGGGTCGCGCGACTGGTCGGCTGGAGCAAGGTCGACTTGAAACCGGATGAGACACAACACGTCACGGTGACAGCCGATCCGCGGCTGCTGGCGACATTCGACACCGTTGCGAATGTCTGGCGCGTGGCCGAAGGCGATTATGCCGTCGCACTTGGAAGTTCGTCCGCGGACATCAGCGCCACGGCGACCGTCCACATCACCGCAAGCACGATCAAGCCTTAGGTTTGCGCGAGACTTTGTCGATCCACGTCACGATATCCTTCCAGATGCTCGGACCGTCGAGGTCGCGCAGCAGCATGTGATAGCCGTCGGGATATTCGTGGACCTCGGCGCGCGTCCCAAGCTCTTTGGCGACCGCCTCGGTCGGCGCACGCGGCACGATCTGGTCCTTGTCGCCGAAGAGATAAAGAATGGGCGGCGTGCGGGCGGGAAGACGAAGCGGCGCCTTCCGCGCGGCATCCATCAGATTCACCAGACCCCACACCGCATCGGCCCGCGTGTGCTTCTGGAACAGCGGATCGCGCGAAAGTTTTCTCAGCATTTCGATATTGTCGGACGGCCAGATGTGCAGTCCGTTGCCGGAAAGCTCCAGCCACGGCATCGTGTGCGCGGTCAACCACAGCGCCACGCGATAGGACAGCGGCATGTCCTCGCGCGACCATACGGCCGGTGCGACCAGGATGACGCCGTCGACGCGCGGCGGAGTCGGATCCGTCAACGCCGTCAGCACCACCGCGCCGCCCATGCTCTCGCCAAGCGCAAAAACCGGCACGCCGGGATTTCGTTCGCGCACGGCTTCGACACAATCTTCGAAGTCCTCGCGCAGCGCCTTGCCGCCCGGCCAAATTCCCCGATGCGGCGCTTTGCCGAAGCCGCGCTGATCGTAGGCGTAGGTGGTGATCCCCTGGCTCGCCCACCAGGGCGCCGGCATGTCGAAGGCTTCGGAATAGTCGCTCATGCCGTGCAGCGCGACGATGATCGCCTTCGGGTGGTCGGCGTCCCAGTGGCGTAGAGGCAGCCGCAGGCCATCGCGCGTCAAAAAGAAGTCCGTTTCAACCGTGGGAGTGTCGTTCGACAGCCCGAGCGGCGCAATGACCGGCGCACAGGCTCCGAGCGTGCAGGCGATCACGAGAATGCTTGCCAGGACGACGAAGGTTCTGCCCATCCGGTCACTTTCATTTGTAGCGGCGTTACAGGAGTACGGGCTGGAGATTCACAAATCGATATGTTAGCGCTGTCATAAGCACGGAAAAGTGTAACGGAATAAAGGGGAAACGCGAGTGAACAAGTCTCCATGGGCGATTCTGCCGATTTCTCTGGGCTTGATCCTTGGCGGTTGCGCGGCGAATTCGGCCGGTACGTCGTGGATGTTCGATGCCGGCCATGCCGCGAAGCCCGCGGCGGCGGCCGAAGCGCCTCCCCTGCTCTACGCGCTCTTCCAGGACCACGAAGTTCTTCAGCGCGACAAGCCGATTCACGTTTGGGGAGCGGCGAAGCCGGCGGACACGGTGACGGTGACGCTGGCCGGCGAAAGCGCCCATGCGACCGCCGATGCCGCCGGCAAGTGGGACGCCGTGCTGGCGCCGCTCAAGGCCGGCGGCCCTTACGAGCTGACGGCGACTTCCAGTTCCGGACAGAGCCAAACCAACAACGACGTGCTGATCGGCGATGTCTATCTCTGCTCCGGGCAGTCCAACATGGAGTTCCCGCTGCGCCTGGCATCGAATTACGACGCGGACCTCAACAGCGCCAGCAACCCGAATATCCGTTTGCTGCATGTGGAACGGTTCCCCAGCGCCACGCCGCGCACGACCTTCGGCGCGGGCGCCGAGTGGTCGGTAACCAGTCCGCAAACCGCCAAGGAATTCTCCGCGGCCTGCTACTTCTTCGGCCGCGATCTGCAGCCGGCCGTCAACCTGCCGATCGGACTGATCGAAGACGCCTGGGGCGGCTCCGTCATCCAAGCCTGGCTCAGCATGGGCAAGATGCGCGCGCTGGGCGGCTACGACCAATATCTCGACCTCCTCCCGGTCTATGCCGCATCGCCAAAGCGAGGTGTGAAAAAGTGGAACGCGATCGCGCATACCTGGTGGCTGGCACACGATCCCGCCAGCGCCGCGACGCCCGCATGGCACGACCCCGCCTACGACGATTCATCTTGGGCCCAGATCGTGCCGACCGGCACCTGGCGTGAATGGAACGTGCCAGTCCTGAAGACATTCAACGGCGTTGTATGGCTGCGCGAGACCATCACGTTAAGCGCCGAACAGGCGAAGGGCGCCGCAGTCCTCTCGCTCGGCGCCATCGACCAAGCGGACACGACCTGGGTCAACGGCGTCGAGGTCGGCGACTTGCAGGGTTATGACGTGCAACGCGTTTACGATGTCCCAGCCGGTACGCTGCACGCGGGCAAGAATCTGATCGCGGTCGGCGTGCTCGGCGGCGCCGGCATGCTGGCCCCTGCCGACCAGATGACGCTCAAGCTCGCGGACGGCTCCGTCGTTCCGCTCACGACACCGTGGCGCTACAAACTGTCGGCGCCCATGAGCCGGACAGGCGTGATCGCCGGCATTCCCTGGCTCAACCAGTTCGGCCTGTCGGACCTCTACAACGGCATGATCCTGCCCCTGGGGGCAACTCAGGTGCGCGGCATCGTCTGGTATCAGGGCGAATCCGATGCCTGGCAGCCCAAGGAATATGGCCGCCTGCTTCCCGCGCTCATCTCTGATTGGCGCAAACAATTCGGCGCGGATACGCCCTTCGTCATCGTGCAGCTTCCCGACTTCGGGCCGTACAGCACCAAGCCCGAACACTCCGATTGGGCCGACTTGCGCGAGGTGCAGCGCCGCGTCGCCGACACGACGCCGAACGCGGGCCTCGCCGTGACCATCGATATCGGTCAGACCGACAACATCCATCCCACCAACAAGCAGGAGGTCGGCCGGCGCCTGTCGCTGATCGCCGAGCACATGATCTACGGCATGAACGTCGCGGATTCCGGGCCGACGCCTGTGAACGCCATCCGCAAGCGGAACACGGTTGCAGTGAGCTTCGCCCACACCGACAAGGGATTGACTGTCTACGAGTCGAACCGCCCGATCAGCTTCCAGGTTTGCGACGGGGCCATGCACTGCCGCTTCGTCGACGCCAGACAGAACAGGAATGAAATCGACCTCGACGTGACGAAATTCCGCGACCCGGCGTTTGTGCGGTTCTGCTGGGCCGACAGCCCGATCTGCAATGTCTACAATTCGGACGGCCTGCCCGCCGTACCTTTCGAACTTCCGATCACGGTGGCCACACGCCTGCGCAAATAGGGCAGAAGCTCCTTCGCAAACCACGGGTTCTTCTGCAGCCAGGCATTGTTGCGCCAGGACGGATGGGGCAGCGGCAGATAACGCGGCGTGTACTCGCGCCAAGCTTTCACGGTTTCGGTGACGTTGCGTTTCGCGCGGTCCCGAAGGTGCCAGTCGAACGCGTAGGTCCCGACCAGCAGCGTCAGGGGAAACGTGGGCAGCGTTGCGAAAAGCTTGTCCTGCCACGCTTCGGCGCATTCCTTGCGCGGCGGCAGGTCGCCGCCCTTGGCGTCGTAGCCAGGAAAGCAAAAACCCATGCCGATGATGGCGACACGGCTTTCGTCGTAAAAGGTCTCGCGATCGACACCCATCCACTCGCGCAAGCGATCTCCCGAAGGATCGTTGAAGGAAATCCCGGTCTCGTGCACGCGGATGCCCGGCGCCTGGGCGACGATGCAGAGCTTAGCTGTGGCGCTCGCGTGAATGATCGGCCTGACGCCATGTGGCAGATGCGCTTCACAGATCCTGCAGGCGCGGATGTCGCGCAGAAGCCGGTTCAGAGTCTTTGCGTCGCGTTTCGTCAAGCGCAGCCTTTCAAGAGGTTCTTGGCAATAACGAGCTGCTGCACCTGGCTGGTGCCTTCATAGATGCGGAATATGCGGACGTCGCGATAGAAACGCTCGATGCCGTAACCGGCGACGTACCCCGCGCCGCCGAAAATTTGCACCGTCCGGTCGGCGACGCGACCAACCATCTCCGAGGCGAAGTACTTCGCGCACGCCGCCTCCATGGTGACGCTCTGGCCGGTGTCGTACTTCCGCGCTGCGTCGATCAGCATGGATCGCGCCGCATAGGCTTCGGTCTTGGAATCGGCCAGCATCGCCTGGATGAGCTGGAACTCGGCAATCTTCCTGCCGAACTGTTCGCGGTCCTGCGCGTAGGCGACGGCCTCTCCGATCAGCCGCTCGGCAACGCCAACGCAAACGCTGGAGATATGCAGCCGACCACGGTCGAGCACCCGCATCGCCAGCTTGAAACCCTCTCCTTCCTCGCCAAGGCGCAGATCCGCCGGCACACGCGCATCCTCGAAAATCACGTCGCAGATATGGGCGCCCTGCTGGCCCATCTTCTTTTCCGGTTTCCCGATGCCGATGCCCTTAATGTCGGCGGGCACGATGAAGGCGGAGATGCCCGAAGCGCCTTTCTTCCGCGGATCCGTGCGCGCCAGCAACGTGAACATGCCGGCACGGTCCGCGTTGGTGATGTAGCGCTTGGTGCCGTTGACGACATAAACCTCGCCGTCGCGGATGGCCGTCGTGCGCAAAGAGGCCGCGTCGGAACCCGCCCCAGGTTCGGTCAGCGCGAAGCTCGCGATCACCTCGCCGCTGGCGAGCCGCGGCAGCCACTCCTGCTTCTGGGCGTCGGTGCCGAACATGACCATGCCCTGACTGCCGATGCCGACATTGGTGCCGATGGCGGAGCGGAACGCCGGCGAGGTGTGGCACAACTCGATGACGACGAGGGCCTCTTCCTCCATCGTCAGGCCGAGCCCGCCATATTCGAGAGGAATGGACAGGCCGAAAAGGCCGAGGGCGCGCATCTCGGCCAGCATGCCGTCGGGAATACAGTCGTCCTCGGCGACCATGGCTTCCATGGGCACGCATTTCTCGCGCACGAAACGCCGCACGGTTTCGAGCAGTTGTTCGCGTGTCGCGGCGTCAAGCGCCATCGTTCTCCCCCGCGGGATCGGCGGGGGAGATTAGCCCATTTTCGGGTATTTCAAGCTGGCTGGGTGTGCTTTTCGCGCGGGAGATAGACGGCGAATACCAGGATGTGGTCGACCGTCTTGCCGTCTGCACCCAACGGAAGGAAGACGTACTCGCTGTAGACCATCTCGGAACTCTCGCCGCCGCGCTCGATCCAGCCACGCATGGCGATGGGCTCGCCCTTACGCACGACCCGATCGTAAACGGATTTAATCAAGGCATGATAACCGGGGAAGAGCTTTCCCGCTTCACTCCAGCGCTTACCTTGGAACGAAACGCCATGCGCCATCACGAAAGCGTCGCCGACGATCCGGTATTCATAGTCCTTGCCGTCGTCGATCACGCGCAACAGCGTCGTATTCCGCAACAGCGCCGCCAGATCGCGCGGCGTCACATCCGTTCGCGCCGGGAAGCTTCGTTCACCGCTCAGATCGCGCCAGTATGCGACACCCTGCAGCAGGATCGAGCTTTCGATATCCTTTAGTGCGATGCGACTGCTCGACCGCTCCGGCTCTTGGGCAGCATTCCGCGGCGCTTCTTCCGATTTCCTGTCCATCAGACGCGCTTATCAATCGCACTTCTTCATGCAGCGTCGCTCGTGGATGGTTAAGGCATCGTTTAGAAGTGTGTCCGCACGTCGCGTTTTGACGCCAATGCGAACGCCAACATCGACCGCGGCAACTTGTACGTGCGCCGCAGACCACGCGGTGACGATCAGAAATAGCAGCGCGCCGTCGATGGCCTCAGCGAAGGCATCTCGATCAGGTAACAGGCAACATGCCAATCACGGCGCCGGTCATGCAACTTGCCATCGTCCCGGAGACGAGCGCACGCAGGGCAAGCGGAACAATCTCGTCGCGCCGCTCCGGCGCCAGCGCGCTGGTGCCTGCAATCAGGATGCCCACCGAGGAGAAATTCGCGAACCCGCACAGGGCGTAGACCATGATCAGCATGGAACGCGGATCAAGCGCGCCTTTGGGCAGACTCGCCATGCTCAGATAGGCGATCACCTCGTTGAGGCTGGTCTTGAGGCCGAGCAGACTGCCGGCCGTCGCGGTTTCGCGCCACGGCACGCCGAGGAGCCATACGACGGGCGCGAACAGCCAGCCGAAGATGCGCTGCAAGGTCAATGGCGCACCCCAGACGGGCGGGAAATTGGCGAGGATCACATTGAGCAGCGCCACCAGCGCCACGACGACGACCAGCATGGCGATAATCTGCCAATAGAGTTTGAGGCCTTCCTCCGTGCCATGCGCGATCGAGTCCATGCTTGAGCGATATCGCGGACCTTGGTCATCGCTCGCGTCGATGCCGGCTTCGCTCGGGACCATGATCCGTCCGATCACGATGGCGCTCACCAAAGACAACAGCGAGGCGACCAGGACGTGGCCGAGCGCGCCGGGAAGAACATCTTTCAGGATCGTGGCGTACAGCACGAAGACCGTACCCGAGACGACAGCGAGCCCTATCGTGAACAGAATGAATATCTCGGCGCGGGTGAGCTTTTGGAGATAGGGGCGGATCACGAGCAGACCCTCGACATTGCCGAGAAACACCATGGCCCCGCCGCCGAGCCCCACCGCGCCGCCGATCCCCAGGAGTTTGCGCAGCACGAAGGCAATGGCCTTGACGATGATGGGCAGGATCCGCCAATGCCACAGCAGCGCCGAAAGCGCCGAGATCACGATCACCAGAGGCAAGATGCCGAAGGCGAAATTCACCATCCCCCTGGGATTGGTGACGGCGAACGGCGGATCGCCGCCGCCGAGCATCCCAAAGACAAAGGATGTGCCGGCCCTGGTGGCCGTCGTCAGCGCCGTGACGACGCCGTTGAGCGCGAACAGCGCGTCGCGCGCCATGGGCACCTTCAGCATCAGCAGCGCCAGCCCGATCTGCAAGGCGAGACCCGACGCGACGGTGCGCAGGGGAAAGGCGCGGCGGTTCTCGGAGAAAATCCAGGCCGTCGCCAAAATCACAATGATGCCCAGCAGGGATTGCAGATGCGGCAATAATTGATCATTCAGGAGCGGCGTCTGGAGCACTGACTGCAGATGTTGACCCACGCTAGCCCCGCCGCTTGACCGCAGCTTAGACTTCTACCCCGATTCGAAAGACTCGCCATGCGACCCGCTAACCGCCCGTCCGAGATCAAGGCGCTTGCCGGCGCGCGGGCCCTGCCGCCGCTGATCCTGGTGCTGTTCCACTATTGCGAAGGTCACGGTTATCGCGGGCTGAAGCTGTTCGACCTCCCGGTCGGCAAAGGCTATCTGTGGGTGGAATTCTTCTTCGCGCTGTCGGGTTTCATCCTGATCCATGTCTACGGATCGCGGGCGCAGGAATTCTGGCGCGGCAAAGCGTTCGCACCTTTCCTGCAGGCGCGGCTGTCGCGGCTTTATCCGCTGCACCTGTTCACGCTGTTGTCGATGCTGTTCCTGATGTGGACGCTGAACGGGCTGGCCGACCTCGGCGGCTATGTCTCGATCTATCACCAGCCCTGGCATCCGATGAACACCTGGCCGAGCTTTATCGCCAATCTGTTCCTGGTGCAGGCCTGGAACCTGTTTCCCTGGTTGACCTGGAACGGCGCCTCCTGGTTCGTCAGCGTCGAGTTCCTGCTCTGCCTGCTGTTTCCGATTTACGCCCTGTTGTCGCGCGGCGGCCTGTTCCGTGCGCTGGCGCTGACCGGCGCCGGGCTGGCGGCCCTGACCTTCATGGCCGAGACCTCCGGTCACGGCCTGGACATCACCTTCCACGACGGCATTTTCCGCGGCATGGCCGGATTCGCCGTCGGTGTCGGCATGGCGATGCTGTTCCGGCTGGCCAACGAGGCCGGCGCCGAGCGCATTCCGGAATGGGTCCATTCCGCCGTTCAGTTTGCGCTGCTCGGCTTTCTCTACTGGGCGATCTATCGCACGGGCTGGGCGCACCGGCCCGCCGACATGTGGACCGCGCTGGCGCTGGACTGCTCGGTCTTCGTGCTCGCCTTCGACAAAGGCTTCCTGGCGCGCGCGCTTTCCACGACCGTACCGCGCAAGCTCGGCGAATGGTCCTATGCGATCTACATGGGCCAGACTTTCTGGCTGCAGCTTATCCGCTATTTCGAGCAGCGCGTTTATCCGCCGGCGAACACCATCGTGTTGGGCGTTCGCTGGGTGGCTTTGACGTGGTGGACGGAACCCTTCCTCCTGCTTCTCGTTTGTATCGGTTGGGGCGCGCTGCTGGCGATCTTCATCGAGCATCCCGCCAACGCGGCGTTAAGAAGGATGTTTGCGCAGCGGAAGCCCGCCAGCGCCTGACTTGACCGCAAGCCCTTTGCCGGGCGATCACTGGCGCCGACAAATTGTCAGCGACCGGGAGAATGCGTCATGGCCATTCGTTTCGACGGCAAAGTTGCAATCGTCACAGGCGCCGGCGGCGGGTTGGGCCGCGCCCATGCGCTGGACCTCGCCAAGCGCGGCGCCAAGGTCGTGATCAACGATCTGGGCGGTGCGGTCGACGGCACGGGCGGCAACAGCCAGGCGGCGGAAGCCGTCGTCGCCGAGATCAAGGCGGCGGGTGGCACGGCGATCGCCAACGGCGCCTCCGTCGCCGACGACGCGGGCGTGGCGCACCTCGTCAAGCAGACGATGGATGCGTTCGGGCGCATCGACATCCTGATCGCCAATGCCGGCATCCTGCGCGACAAGAGCTTTTCCAAGATGGAGCTGAAGGATTTCGACGCGGTGATGGCCGTGCATCTGATGGGCACGGTGAAGCCCTGCAAGGCGATCTGGCAGATCATGCGCGACCAGCAATACGGCCGCATCGTGGTGACCACCTCCTCCACCGGGCTCTACGGCAATTTCGGCCAGACCAATTACGGCGCGGCGAAGCTGTCGCTGGTCGGCTTCATGAACACGCTGAAGCTGGAAGGCGCCAAGGACAACATCAAGGTCAACGCCATCTGCCCCGTGGCCGGCACGCGCATGACCGAGAACCTGATGCCGCCGAACATGCTCGAAATGCTGAAGCCGGAATATGTCACGCCGGGCGTGGTCTATCTCGCCAGCGAGGAGGCGCCGACCGGCGTGATCCTGACGGCGGCGGCCGGCGTCTTCGCGGCGGCGCAGATGGAAGAAACGGACGGCGTCCATCTCGGCCACAAGGCGACGGCCGACGATGTGGCGGCGAACTGGGCGAAGATCGCCGATTTCGCGACGGCCAAGCACTACTTCCAGGGCTCGGAGCAATCGCAGAAATTCTTCGCGCGGCTGCAGGATCCGCCGGTGGTGGGCTGACGTCGTTACCGACCGCCCCCTTATATAAGCGAAAAGCGAGTGCCGCGTCGGCACCCGCTATCTATCATGATGTGTGGTGCGCGCAGTCAGCCCGCCTTCGCCTTGAAAGCACCAGCAAGCCCTAGGAATCCGCACGTCAGGCGGCAAACCAATGAGCACCTTTGCTTTCCCCCGGGGTTTACGCCGCCGAACCGTCGCATCGACCGCCCATCGGAATGGCGCGGGAGTCCCTTGGTCCGGCTTCGTGTGGTGGTGCGCGCGACCTGCACCCAGCCCTGTATGACGTTGTCTGCGCTGTTTGCGGTTCAGATCAGGCCTTG
>VFSW01001023.1_pt1 | contig 41669 bp, 41 predicted proteins | sample 5358111 | NCBI WGS metagenome assembly VFSW01 (sample SAMN11554181, study PRJNA540505) | mine drainage metagenome | isolation source: sediment from site ElyBrook_90M | place: USA: Ely Copper Mine, Vershire, VT | collected 2017
GGGTTGAGGATGCCGGGGTTCAGATGCGGCAGCAGCCCCGTTTCCTCGATCGCCCTGCGAGCCATTCGTTCGAGGTACTCGGCGGTGCTCGCGACACCTTTCTCCCGCAATGCCGCCCGAGCCGCGCGGTAGCGCAGCTCCGGTTTGTCGCCGAGGGTGAAGAGCGCTTCCTTGCAGCCGGCGGCCCGGCCGGCGCGCGCGATCGCCAGCACCGCCTCCTCCCCGAGATACGGCTCGGACACACGGCGCGGCGCCCTGGCGAAGGTGCAGTAGTGGCAGACGTCGCGGCAGAGCTGCGTCAGGGGGATGAATACCTTGCGGGAATAGGTGACGATCTCGCCGAATCCCTCGATCGCCAGTCCCTCGGCCACGGGTATGAGCGCGGCGGCCGGGGCGCGCTCGAGCAGATCGAGCTCCTCCGGTGCGCCCGGGCGCATGCCGCGAGCGACCGAGCCGAGCAGCGCGTCCAGATCCGAATCGGCCGTGACCACCGGCTCGTGCACCGCCAACCTCACTTACTAGAACAGTTTTCGCAATCTACAGCAGCCAGGGAATCCCGCGCGGTTCAACGCACCAACCTGTCGCAGGTCATGCGGCATTTTTTCCGAGCGTTCCGCACTCCGGTTTCCTCGTCCCGCTGATCATCACCCTTCCCTCGTCCTGATCGCCGTGCTCTCCCCGGTGAGCGCCCCGGCCGCGGACCGCTTCGGCCGCCGACGACTGCTGCTCATCGCGAGCCTCATCCTCTGCGTATTCGGCAGCCTGCCGTACTGGTCGAGCTCATTGTACGCCGTGCTCTCCTCGATGTTCGAGGCAAGGCGGCCCGAGTCCCATGTGAGGAGGACTTGAAGCGATGAGCCAGGACCCTCGCGGCCGGCGGCTGCGTGCCGGCATCGTAGGCGGCGGCCGGGGCGCCTTCATCGGGACGATCCACCGAATGGCCTGCGAGCTCGACGGGCAGGCGCTGGTCGTCGCCGGAGCCATGTCGGCGAGCGCCGAGACGGCCCGCGAGAGCGCGGCTACGACTCCTATGGCGAGATGGCGCGCGCGGAGGCCGCGCGCGCCGACGGCATCGACTTCGTCATCGTCGCCACGCCGAATCATCTGCATCTCCCGGTTGCGCAAGCGTTTCTCGAGCGCGGCATCCACGTGGTCTGCGACAAGCCCCTGACGCTCACCGTCGGGGAATCCGAGCGGCTCGCGGCGCTAGTCGACCGCGGCAGCGCCCTCTTCGCGCTGACGCACAACTACACCGGCTACCCGGCCGTGCGGGAAGCCCGCGGACTCGTGCGCTCGGGCGCGCTCGGCGAGCTGCGGAAGGTGCTGGTGGAATACAACCAGGACTGGCTCATGGAGCCCCTCGAGCGATCGGGGAACAAGCAGGCCGAGTGGCGCACCGATCCGGCGCGCGCGGGGGTGAGCTGCGGTGTCGGGGACATTGACTCGCACGCCGGGAACCTGCTCGAGTTCGTGACCGGAGAGTCGATCGAGTCGCTGTGCGCGGATCTCACGAGCTTCGTTCCCGGACGACGGCTCGACGACGACGCGAACATTCTCGTGCGACTCACCGGGGGCGCGAAGGGGACTGTGGTGTGCTCGCAGATCGCCTGCGGAGAGGAAAATGCCCTGGCCATCCGGCTCTACGGCTCGGAGGGGGGCCTGGAGTGGCGCCAGCAGGAGTCGAACACGCTGATCCAAAGCCCAAGGGTCGCGCCTGGCAACACCTGCGCTGTGGGCGGGACTTTCACCAGGCCGCGGCGGTGGCCGCGACGCGCACGCCCCCGGGACACCCGGAAGGCTACATCGAGGCCCTTGCGGTGATCTATCGCGACTTCATCGCGGATATGCACCGCGTCGCGGCCGGCGAGTCGCCCGAGCGCAACTACCCCACCGTCCACGACGGCGTGCGCGGCCTGAGATTCATCTCCCGCTGCGTCGAGAGCTCCTCGCGCGGCGCCGTGTGGCTGAGGATGTGACACGAGCTTCCGGGCCGGAAGGGCCCGAGGACACCTCCGCCCGCAGCGCTCGCGGACGAAGTACTCCTGGAACGCGAGCTCGCCGTGCGGACCCGCTCGGGACCATCGTCCGCAAGCAGGCAACCGATCAGCGCTTGACGATCACCGATGACCCGTGGCCGAACAGCCCCTGATTGACGGTGATTCCGACCCTGGCGTCCGCGACCTGACGCTCACCCGCCTGTTGACGAAGCTGCCACACGAGCTCGCACACCTGAGCCAGCGCTTGCGCAGGTACCGCCTCGCCGAAGCAGGCGAGCCCGCCACTCGGGTTGACGGGTATCCTGCCACCGATGCGGGTAGCACCGCTGCGCGCGAGCGCTTCGGCCTCCCCAGGTCTGCACAGACCGATATATTCATACCAGTCCAGCTCCATCGATGAGGCGAGGTCATAGACCTCCGCGACCGACAAGTCCTCCGGGCCGATCCCCGCCTGCTCGTAGGCCCGCGTCGCGAGCGCGGCCCGGAAGGAATGGGTTTCCGCAGCGACTGCCGAATCGGTCGCGATATCCGGCATCTCGACCTCTTCGACGGCATACCTCGGTGTTACCGTAGAGATCGCAGCGATCCTGACTGGATTAAGCCGGTGCTTGCGCGCGTAACCCATGCTCGACAGAACGATCGCGGCGCCGCCGTCGGAAGTCGCACACACATGCAGCAGGCGGAGCGGATCAGCGACCACGGGCGAGGCACACACCTCTTCCCGAGTGTAGCGCTTGCGATAACGCGCGTTGGGGTTGCTGGCACCGTGCGCAGCGTTCTTCACCTTAATGGCGGTGAAATCCGCCTCTGTGGCGCCATGCAGTTCCATTCTCCGCCGAGCGTAAAGGGCAAAATAGGTCGGGTTCGTGATCCCAAGGTGAAAGCGAGCCCAATCCGGATCATCCGGCCGATAGCCGGCGGTCGGCGCTAGAAATCCCTTGGGCGTGGTATCGGCGCCCACCACGAGGGCGACGTCACAATCTCCCGAGAGTATCTTTGTGCGCGCCGCCGCGAGCGCCTGCGAGCCCGAGGCGCATGCCGCGTAGGAAGTGTTGATCTCCGCCCCCTGCCAGCCTAGAGCTTGCGCGAATGTGGCGCCCGCCACGTATCCCGGGTAGCCACAACGCATGGTCGCAGCCCCCGAGACGAACTGCACCTCCGCCCAGCGCACACCTGCGTCCTGGAGCGCCGCTCGAGCCGCATGAACACCATATTCGACGAAGTTTCGGCCCCACTTTCCCCAGGGATGCATGCCGACGCCCAGGATCGCGACCTCGCCCCTCACGTGCGCCCGAGCAATTTCCACTTCCATACCATCCTCTCTTGTTGACCCTCGACATACAACGTCTCCAACACCAGCTCGACAGGCATGCCGATCTTGAGCTCCTGGACACCGACGCCGCTGGCCACCTGACCTAAGACGATCATTCGCTCGCGCTCGAGCTCTACCGCTGCGATCGCAAACGGCACGAATGGCTCGGGTGATACGAAGGGTGGGGGCGGTCGATAACACGCGTTCGTGTATGACCAGATCTTGCCGGTGCGGCTGAGCTTCGCGTCCTCCAAGGACGTTCCCTGGCATTGCGGGTTGCGGCAGCAGAACACCGTTCGGGGGAAGAAGTAAGCGCCGCACGACGTGCAGCGCGAGCCGATCAGGTGCGGGGGCTCGTCATCCATCGTGTACCAGCCCTCGAACGCGGGCAAGCGGGTCTTCCCCCCGTTCATGACTCACCTGGGCAAGCAGGTCGCCGACAAACAGTCAAACATCTGGGCGACAACCGACAGCAAGAGGAAAATAGCTTGGATCCAACATCAATAACTGACATGTTCAGACACCAAGAGCAAATTTGCCTGGAGGTTTCGAATTGGAGTTCGACTGCAACGACATGCGCCGGACTGCGACAGCTCGGTGCCCACCGACAGCAGGGCGGCGGTATTGGGCATCCCGGGTCACCGTCGCTCTCCTGAAGTCGCGTGTGATGCCTAAAGGGGATCCGATCCGGCCGTCGCAGCGTCATTTCGGGCCACCCGCCTCGCGGAGACCTGGCACTGCGCCGGCGGTCGAGCGATGCTCTGCTGCACGAGGCTGCGTACCGCGCCGCCGACCGACGCGTGCTGCGTAATGCGCTATGAGCGTGGGCATCTTATCGAGGGAATGCGGACAAGTGGCAGACCGGCCGCCGAAATTTTGATTTACGGACTTTCATCACCTTGACGCTTGGCAATCCTCCAACGACCTCATGGTGTCCCTCCCCGTGTACACTCCGGGCGGCTTCGATCTGGAGTTCCGCCGCGGCAGGATGCCGTCGAGTCGGGACGTCTCGGTGCCCACGCACGGCGTCACATCGGATGTATGGAGGCATCGCCGGGCGCCACTGCTGTCCTGGCGTAGCGTGTGATGCCTAGCAAGATCCTGACAGCGGCAGCCGTGGTCAGCACCCTCGAGAACGGCATGACTCTCGGAATCGGCGGCTGGGGTCCGCGGCGCAAACCCATGGCGCTGGTCCGGGAGATCCTGCGCTCGCCGCTCACTGATCTGACTGTCGTGAGCTACGGAGGTCCGGACGTTGGCATGCTGTGCGCGGCCGGCAGGATCCGCCGTGTGATCTACGGTTTCGTGTCGCTCGATGTGATCCCCGTGGAACCCTGGTTTCGACGCGCCCGCGAAGCCGGAGCGCTCGAGGCGCGGGAACTTGACGAGGGACTGCTACAGTGGGGCCTGCGCGCCGCTGGCATGCGCGTACCGTTCTTGCCGACGCCCGTGGGGCTTGGCACCGACGTCATGGCCATGAATCCGGATTTCCGCCTCGTGCGCTCACCGTATGAGGATGGGGAGCTCTTGCTCGCCATGCCGGCTCTGAAGCTCGATGCCGCGCTCCTGCACGTCGATCGCGCCGATCAGCTGGGGAACGTCCAGACGCTCGGTCCGGACCCCTACTTTGACGAGCTGTTCGCGCGCGCTGCCGCACGCTCTTACGTGAGCTGCGAGGAGTTCGTGGAGCGGATCGACCTGACGCACGGTGCCCAGGCACGCTACAATATCGTCGAGCGCAGTTACATCACCGGGGTCGTCCCGGCGCGCTTCGGCGCGCACCCTACGTCGAATCCGCCAGCCTACGGCTGGGACCTGGAACATCTCCGGGCTTACGCGGAATACGCGCAGATCCCAGACGGCTGGGAACGATACGTCGGTCAACATTTGCAGGGCACGGAGGCCGATTATCTCGAGCGTGCGGGGGGTGCCCCGCGGCTCGCCTCATTGCCCGTGCCCGTCTTCTGACCATGAGCGCCGGCTATACGCTCGTCGAGCTTCTGGTGGTCGCTGCATCCGAGGCATGGCGGGACAACGGTGAGGTGCTCGCCTCTGGTATCGGCATCGTGCCGCGCCTGGGCGCGAGCCTCGCCAAGCTTACCCACTCCCCGCAGCTCATGCTTACGGACGGGGAAGCGCATCTGGTGGAGGAACCAGTGCCGCTCGGTCCGCGCGGCACCTTCCGGCCGCGCTTCTCCGGGTACATGCCCTTCGCGCGCGTCTTCGACTGTGTTTGGGGTGGTCGCCGCCACGTAATGATCACACCCATCCAGATCGATCGCTGGGGGCAGACCAATCTCTCGGGTATCGGCGATCGGGCGAGGCCCAAGGTGCAGATGCTCGGCATGCGCGGCCTGCCCGGCAACAGCGTGTGTCATGCAAACTCGATGTTCGTGCCGAGTCACAGTCCACGGGTGTTCGTGCGTGGCGAGGTCGATGTCGTGGGCGGCGCAGGCTACAACCCGCAGCGCTGGCCCGCGGGCGCCGGCAGGCAGAATCTGGACTTGCGCCTGATCGTGAGCGATCTGTGCGTCCTGGATTTCGGGGGCAGCGATCACGCGATCCGTGTGCGCTCGCTGCATCCGGGCGTCACACTTGCGGCAGTGCGGGCGGCAACGGGTTTCCCGCTCGAAGCGCCAGCTGACGTCCCAACCACCGCGCCGCCGACACCGGAGCAACTCGAGATCATCCGCCGTCTCGACCCTCATGGCCTGCGCGCCACGGTGCTGCGGGACAGGTCCTCGACCGGTGCCGGGGCCGCGCCGGCCGCGCCGGCCGCGAGCAAACTCTCATGAGCGATCCGCTGCGAACGTCGTTGTGCCAGCGTCTCGGATGCCGCTATCCGGTCATTCAGACGGCGATGGGTTGGGTGGCGCGCCCTGAGCTCGTGGCGGCCGCCTGCAACGCCGGCGCCTTCGGATTTCTTGCCGCCGCAGTGATGAGCCCCGAGGAGGTCGACCCGGCCCTCGATAAGGTTCGGTCACTCACTGATCAGCCTTTCGGCGTGAACTTCCACATGTTTCAGCCCGGCGCGGCACGGATCGTCGACATCCTCATCGCGCGGAAAGTCGCGGCGGTGAGCTTCGGGCGCGGGCCGGACAAGAGCATGATCGCGCGCTTCCGCGATGCAGGGATCGCCTGCGTGCCGACTGTGGGAGCGGTGCGTCACGCGCAGAAGATGGTGGAGCTCGGTGTGGACATGCTCGTGGTCCAGGGAAGTGAGGGCGGCGGGCATACCGGCTCGGTGGCGAGCACCGTTCTGCTACCGCAGGTACTCGATGCGGTTGAGGTGCCGGTGGTGGCGGCGGGTGGATTCGCGGACGGACGGGGACTCGCCGCGGCGCTCGCCTACGGCGCCCAGGGGATCGCAATGGGCACACGCTTTCTCATGACACGCGACTGCCCGGTGCCCCAGGTGACGAAGGAGCGTTACACGCGCGCTTCGACCGACGATATCCTCGTCACGACCCGCGTCGACGGCATGCCCCCGCCCATCCGCCGCAACGCGCCCCGGGCCCGCTTCGCGACGGCGGGGCACGGGCGCATGTTGGGGCGGGGGCGCGCGAGCGCCTGGCAGATGAAGCGCCTGTCGGGTGCGAGCATCGGTGAGCTGGTGGCCACGGCGCGCGCCATGGTGCGCGGAGGGGAGATGCGCTTCTCCCAAGCGATGATGGCCGCGATCGCCCCGTCGATGTTCCAGCGCTCGATGCTCGCCGGGGAACCACAGCGCGGATTGCTCGCCACGGGACTGGTCGCCGGCCGTCTCGGTGACCTGCCGAGCTGCGATGAGTTGGTAGGTTGCATCATGCGCGAGGCGCGCGCGCGCCTGGCCGCGCTCGGTGCCGCACCGTGCGGCGATCAGAATCAGCCGTGCGCACAGCACATGGCGTAAAGGAGAACCCTTTGGCGATTCGCACCCGCATTCACGAGCACATCGCTGAAGTGATCCTGGACCAGCCTCCCGTCAATGCCCTCGACAGCGGCGCGTGGAACGAGCTCGCACGGGTGATTTCGGTCATCGGGGCGCGATCCGAGGTGCGCTGCCTGCTGCTGCGCGGTGCGGGTCGGGGTTTCTGCGCTGGAGTGGACATCAAGGAAATGCAGCGGCATCCCGAGCGCATCGTGGCGCTCAATCGCGGTAATTTCCTCACCTTCCGCGCGGTGCGCGCCTGCGAGGTGCCGGTGGTCGCGGCGGTGCATTCCTTCGTGATCGGCGGCGGCATCGGCATCTGCGGCGCGAGTGATGTCGTCATCGCCTCCGAGGATGCCTACTTCTCCTTACCCGAGATCGACCGCGGCGCCATGGGCGGGGCATCGCACCTCTCGCGCATGTTCCCGCTGCACAAGGTGCGTGCGGCGTTCTTCACGTGGGGGCAAATCAACGCCGCGGAAGCCTACCGGCTCGGCGCGGTCGAGAGGTTGGTGCCGGCAAAGGTTCTCCTGCAGGAAGCGCGCGCCTTTGCGGCTCTAATCGCCGCCAAGAGCCGCCGCGCCCTGACTCTCGCCAAGGAGGCGCTGAATGGCCTCGAGTCGCGTGATGTCGACCACGGGTATCGTTTCGAGCAGGGCTTTACGCTGGAGATGTACCTTCACCAAGACTCCCGGAAGGCGCGCGACGCGTTCGTGAAGGGCAGGAAAGCGGCGAAGTACTGAACCATGGCGTTCGAACTGCAATTCACACCGGCGCAACGACAATTCCGGGCCGAGGTACGCGCCTGGATGAGTGCCCACGTGCCGCGCACGCCGCTCGAGACCCTGGAGGGGCCGCGGGGATTCGCCCAGCACCGCGATTGGGAGCGGACGCTCGCCGAAGGCAACTGGGGAGTGGTGACTTGGCCACGGGAATACGGCGGTCGCGGAGCCAGTCTCATCGAGTGGCTGATTTTCGAAGAAGAATACTACCGCGCGGGCGCACCGTTGCGCGTCAATCAGAACGGCGTCTTCCTACTCGGCCCCACGCTCATGGAGTTTGGTACGGCCGAGCAGAAGGCACGCTTCCTGCCGCGAATGGCCGCAGGCGATGAAATCTGGGCCCAGGCCTGGTCCGAGCCACAGTCAGGCTCGGACCTTGCCGCCATCCGTGCCACGGCTCTCCGCGACGGCGACTCCTACGTGCTCAAGGGACACAAAATCTGGTCCTCTCGAGCGGCGTTCGCCGACTGGTGCTTTGGAATTTTCCGCACAGATGCGGCGTCCGAACGGCATCGCGGCCTCAGCTTCATTCTCGTGCCCTTGCGATACCCGGGAGTGCGGGTCCGGGGCATCCGTCAGATCCACGGCGAGCCTGGATTCGCGGAGATTTTCTTCGATGGCGCGCGTGTGCCGCTCGCTAATCGCCTGGGCCAGGAGGGCGCGGGTTGGCACGTCGCGATGACCACCGCGGGGTTCGAGCGTGGCCTCATGCTGCGCAGCCCGGCACGCTTTCAGGTCGCCGCGCAGCGGTTGGTCGAGTTGTGGCGCGCGCATCGCGATAGCGCAGATCCGGCGCTCGCCAGCTGTGTAGCGCAGGCGTGGATGAATGCCGAAGCATACGCGCTCAACACATACCGCACTGCGTGCCTGCTCGGCGCGGGTGGGGTCATTGGCGTCGAAGCGAGCCTCAACAAGATCTTCTGGTCGGAGCTCGATCTTGAGCTGCATCGCACGGCGATGAGTCTGCTTGGGGCGCGCGCGGAGCTCGTTCCGGCGGCTCCGGACGCGGGTGATGCCGACGGATGGCTCGACGGATTCATTTTCTCGCTCGCGGGTCCGATCTATGCCGGTACCAATGAGATCCAGCGCAATCTCATCGCCGAGCGTCTGCTCGGACTGCCGCGCGGCTGACGCCTGTGGACTTCACCTTCACCGACGAGCAGCGAATGATGGCGGTCACGTTCCGGGAGCTCGCCGAGGACATCTGCTCGCCGCAGCACCTGCGCGTGCGCTTCGAGCAACGCGACGGGGGCGCTCCGGAGCGCTGGCAGCGTCTCGCGGAGATGGGATTGTTCGGCGTGCTCGCGCCTACGGGGAGCGGTGGTATGGGCCTGGGCGATGTGGACTTCGTGCTGCTCGCCGAAGAGGCCGGCCGGTGTGCCCTGCCCGAGCCGCTCGTGGAGCAGGCTGGCGTCGCCGTCCCCGCGCTGCGCGAGTTATCGGGCGAGCCGCAGGCGGCGGCACTGTTGGCGGCGGCGGCGCAGGGCGAGGCGCGCATCGCTGTGGTGCACCCTCACAACCCCTATGCCAACATTCCACCGGATACCACGCACTGGCTGGTTTGCGCTGAGTCCGGGATCCACATCGTCGCGGCCGCCGCGGTGCGCGCCACTGAGCAGCCGTCGATCGACGCCGGGCGGCGCCTGTTCAGACTCGATGCCGGGCCTGCAGAGAGTAACCGCATCGCCGCCGCTGCGCCCGCCCTCGCCTGCGCGGCCCGCGTCCTCGACCGCGGCGCGGTGTACGCTGCGGCACAGTGTCTCGGGCTCGCCGAGCGGCTCCTTAGCCTCGCGGTCGCCTACGCCAAGCAGCGCGTGCAATTCGGCAAGCCGATCGGCTCGTATCAGGCCATCAAGCACCTGCTGGCAAACGTGCAGGTGAAACTCGAATTCGCGCGGCCGGTGGTATATGCCGCCGTCACGCGCGTGGCGGAAACCAACCCGCACTCCCAGACCGCCGTGTCGCATGCGAAGCTTGCCGCGGGCGATGCCGCGGAGCTTGCAGCACGCAGTGCCATCCAGGTGCACGGGGCGATGGGATTCTCTTGGGAGGTGGACTTGCATCTTTACATGAAGCGCGTCTGGGCATTGCTCGGGGCCGGGGGCGACCGGAGCTTCCATTCGCGCCGTGTACAGTCGCTGGTATGCGTGGGGGGGGTACCACTCGGACCGGACATGACTTTCGAACCTGACGCCTGAGGATGCTCGATGAGCAATGAGGCCTACATCATCGGTGCGGTGCGCACACCGACCGGGAAGAAGAGGGGAACGTTGGCGGACATTCACGCCGCGGATCTCGGCGCACACGTCATCCGCGCCCTGCTAGAGCGCACAGGAGTGGATCCCGCGCAGGTGGAAGACGTGATCTTCGGCTGTGTCGATCAGCTCGGGTCACAGGCAGGCGACATTGCCCGCACCTGCTGGCTAGCCGCGGGGCTGCCCGATCATGTACCCGGTACCACGGTCGACCGCCAGTGCGGCTCGTCGCAGCAGGCCGTGCACTTCGCGGCCCAGGCGGTGATGAGTGCGACCCAGGAGCTGGTGATCGCGGGCGGCGTGCAGACGATGAACCAGGTGCCGATCGGTGCGGCGATGCTCGCCGGACAGTCGTACGGCATTCCGGACCCGTTTAGCGGCTCGCGCGGTTGGCACGAGCGCTACGGCACCCAAGAGGTATCGCAATTCCGCGCTGCGGAAATGATCGCGGGCAAATGGAACATCACGCGACGCGAAATGGAGGAATTCGCGCTGGAGAGCAATCGACGTGCGCTCGAGGCGATCGAGCGCGGTTACTTCAGCCGGGAGATCGCGCCGCTCAGAGGGATGAAGCAGGACGAGACGCCGCGTCGCGGCACCACGCTCGACAAGATGGCGGCCCTCGAGCCGCTTATCCCGGGCGGGCGGATCACTGCGGCGGTATCAAGTCAGATCGCGGACGGCGCCGCGGCGCTGCTGATCGCATCCGCGGCCGCCGTGCGGCGCCTGAAACTCAATCCCCGCGCCCGCATACATCATCTCTCAGTACGCGCCGCGGATCCCATCTGGATGTTGACTGCACCGATTCCAGCCACGCAGCACGCGCTCGCGAAGACTGGCATCAGGCTCGCCGAGATCGATCTCATCGAGATCAACGAGGCCTTCGCCTCGGTGGTGCTCGCCTGGCAGCGCGAGCTCGACGCGGACTCCGCGCGCGTGAACGTGAATGGGGGAGCGATTGCGCTCGGCCATCCACTAGGAGCGACCGGCGCCCGACTCATGGCGACGCTGCTGCACGAGCTCGAGCGGCGCGGCGCCCGTTACGGTCTGCAGACCATGTGCGAGGGCGGCGGCCAGGCTAACGTCACTATCATCGAGAGATTGTGAGTCATGGCAGGTCTGTGTGCAGACAGGACCGTGATCGTGACCGGAGCAGGTCGCGGCCTGGGGCGCGCTTACGCACTGGCATTCGCGCGCGAGGGCGCCCGGGTGGTCGTCAACGATCTCGGCACGACGCTCGCCGGTGCCGGCCGCGACAGCGCCGCCGCCAGCTCGGTGGCGGAGGAGATCCGCGCGCTGGGCGGCGAGGCGCTCGCCAACAGCGACGACGTCTCGGAGTGGGACAGCGCCGCGCGCATCGTTGCGAGCGCCATCGAGCATTTCGGCGGACTCGACGTGGTGGTGAACAACGCCGGGTTCGCGCGCGACCGCATGTTCGTGAGCGCCACGCTGGAGGAGTGGGACGCCACCATGAAAGTGCACCTGCGCGGGCATTTTTGCGTGACGCGGCATGCCGTCGACTACTGGCGCGCCTGTGCCAAAGCGGGCAGGTCCGTGGATGCACGCATCATCAATACTTCTTCGGGCGCTGGATTGAACGGCAGCATCGCGCAGAGCGCCTACTCGGCGGCCAAGGGCGGAATTGCAACCCTCACGCTGGTACAGGCCGTGGAGCTAGAGCGCTACGGCATCACGGCCAACGCTCTCGCGCCAGCGGCGCGCACGCGCATGACGGAGCAGGCGTTTGCAGAAAAGATGAAGCGTCCGGACAGCGGCTTCGATGTCCACGACCCGGACAACGTGGCACCGACCGTCGTATGGCTTGGCAGCAGCGCATCGCGCGGGGTTACCGGATGCGTGTTTGAACTCGAGGGCGGGAGGATCACGCTCCAGGATGGCTGGAACGACGGGCCACAGGTCGACAAGCACGCCCGTTGGGAGCCGCGCGAGGTTGGGTCCGCCGTCGAGCGCCTGCTCGCGCAGCGCCGCCCGCAGAAGAAGGTCTACGGCACATGAGCGCGCCCGAGCAGTCGTCGCCGCAACAGCATCCAGTGTCGCCGCCCCGGCCGGGGCCGCCCCCGTACCCGCCGCCCAGGAACCTGCTGACCGGAAAAACGGTGTTGATCACCGCAGCAGCTGGCACCGGAATCGGATATGCCACCGCGCAGCGCTGCATCGAGGAGGGCGCACGCGTCTTCGTGAGCGACGCTCACGAGCGCCGCCTCGGGGAGGCGCTCGAGCGCTTGCGTGCTCTCGGGGCCGGCGTGGTGGAGGCGCGGGTGTGCGACGTGACGCGCGAGTCTGACGTGCGTGGGCTGGTGAGTACGGCGCTCGCCAGCTTCGGCCATATCGACGTGCTGGTCAACAACGCTGGGCTCGGTGGCTCGGCCGCCGTGATCGACATGCCCGATGAGCAGTGGAACCGGGTGCTGGAGGTCTCCCTCACGAGCGTCTTCCGCATGACGCGCGCCATTCTCCCGCACATGTACGAGCGCAGCAGCGGAGCGATCGTCAACAACGCCTCCGTGCTCGGCTGGCGCGCGCAGGCGCTTCAGTCGCACTATGCCGCTGCCAAGGCGGGCGTCATGGCGTTCACACGTTGTGCGGCCATCGAGGCTGCACAGCACGGGGTGCGCATCAACGCGGTGGCTCCGAGCATAGCCATGCACGCATTCCTTAACCGTGCCACGAGTGACCAGACGCTCGAGGACCTGAAGCGCCGCGAGGCCTTCGGGCGCACCGCAGAGGTGTGGGAAGTGGCCAACGTCATCGTTTTTCTGGCGGGCGATCTCGCCAGCTACATGACCGGCGAGGTGGTATCGGTGTCGAGTCAACGTGCCTGAGGTTGCGTCCGGAAAGCAATGCCATGACAGCCACGGTGTTTCGCTCGACGCAGGATTATTTTTCGGCAATCGGCCGCCGCTACGGACCGACCGACTGGCTGCTCGTCGACCAGGCGCGCGTCGATGCATTCGCCGCGGCGACGGGTGATAACCAGTGGATTCACGTGGATACTGCGCGCGCGGCTATCGGCCCGTTTGGGGGTACGATCGCTCACGGATATCTCACGCTGTCGCTGGTGAGCTACTTTCTGCCGCAGCTGTTGCAGGCGGAAGGCCTGAAACTCGGACTAAACTACGGCTGCGACCGGGTGCGGTTCCCGGGCGCGCTGCGGACTGGTACGCGGATCCGCGGCCGTGCAGAGATCGTGAGCGTCGAGGACGCCGGAGCGAACCTCGTGCAGGTGAAGATCCGCGTGGCCATCGAGGCCGAGGGCAGCGAAAAGCCAGTATGCGTGGCCGACACTCTGAGCCGGCTGCAATTCTGACACAGCAACAGGACCCTGCCATGCGCGAAGCCGTCATCGTCTCCACCGCCAGAACCCCGATCGGCAGGGCGTTCCGAGGAGCGTTCAACGACACCGAGGCGCCGGTGCTGTCGGGGCACGCGGTGCGCGAGGCGCTGCGCCGGGCTGCCCTGGAGGGCGCGGAGGTCGAGGACCTCATTCTTGGGTGCGCCACACAGCAGGGCACGCAGGGATACAACATCGCGCGCCTCACGGCGGTGACTGCCGGACTGCCGGACAGCGTCGCCGGCATGACGATTGATCGCAAGTGCGCTTCCGGGCTTATGGCGATCGCGACCGCCGCCAAGCAGGTCATGGACGACGGCATGGCGGTGGTGGCCGCGGGAGGCGTCGAGTCGATCAGTCTCACTCAGAACAAGCACCTCAACACCTTCCGCAGCCAGTCGGAAGCGGTGTTGGCCCGTTCCCCCCACATGTACATGGCGATGATCGAGACCGCAGAGCTGGTCGCGCGCCGGTACGGCATCACGCGAGAGGCGCAGGACCAATACGCGCTGCAAAGTCAGCAGCGCGTTGCAGCTGCATACCAAGCCGGGCGCTTCGATGCGGAGGTCGTGCCGCTTGCGAGCCGCAAGCTCGTCAGCGACAAGGCGAGCGGCGAGACACGGCAGGAGCAGGTACTGCTCGAGCAGGACGAAGGCTATCGTGCCGACACGACCCTGGCTGCTCTCGGCAAGCTCGAGCCGGTGTGGTCGGGTGGAAAGGTGGTGCAAAAGGGCGAGTTCATCACCCCAGGCAATGCCTCGCAGTTGTCGGACGGCGCATCATGCGCGGTGCTGATGGATGCGCGGCTCGCGGAACGGCGCGGCCTGAGGCCCCTCGGCGCTTACCGCGGCATGGCGGTCGCGGGTTGCGCGCCGGATGAGATGGGCATTGGACCGGTGTTCGCAGTGCCGAAACTGCTGGCACGCCATGGGCTAAAGGTCCACGACATCGGTCTTTGGGAGCTCAACGAGGCGTTCGCGGTGCAGACGCTGTACTGCCGCGACCGTCTGAGGATCGACAACGAGAAGCTGAATGTCGACGGCGGCGCCATCGCTGTCGGCCACCCGTACGGCATGAGCGGCGCGCGATTGGTAGGGCACGCGCTCATCGAGGGCCGACGGCGCGGTGAGCGCTGGGTGATCGTCACCATGTGCGTCGCGGGCGGCATGGGAGCCGCCGGGCTGTTCGAGGTGTACTGATGACGGTTTCGCGGGAATGCCGACTGGATAGCCTCGCCCGGCGCATCATCGCCACGCCCAAGGCGGATGACCGTATGCCTCGGGGTCCGCGCGCACGAACATCGCCATACGTACGCATTGACATGCGGATACGTCGACATGACTAGTACACCGACGGCCGCCCGTGTCTTCTCGCCGCTGCGCATCGGACCGCTCACTTTGCGCAACCGCTTCATCAAGTCCGCCACCAACGAGGGCTGCGCGCGGGGCGGCACGCCATCGAAGCGCCTGGTGCAGTTTCACCAGCAGATCGCAGCAGGCGGCGTGGGCATGACCACCGTGGCATATTGCGCCGTGGTGTCCGACGGCCGCACGTTCGTCGATCAGATCACGCTCAATGCGGAGTCGGTGCGGCACCTGAGGGTCCTTACCGCAGCCGTGCACCGCGCGGGCGCGGCCGCCATGGCGCAGTTGACCCACGCGGGCTGTTTCACGTTTCTGCCCCCTAGGGATACGCGGCGGCCGCTGTCCGCCAGCGGTGGCTTCAATAAAGTGGGCGTGATGAGCGGCCAGTGGCTGCGCCAGCGCATGAGCGTCGATGACATGGAGCGCGTCGCCGGCGAGTTCGTGCGCGGCGCCCGCCTGGCAGCCGAGGCGGGCTTCGACGCTGTCGAGATCCACATGGGTCACGGCTATCTGCTCAGCCAGTTCCTGACCCCGTTCTACAATCGCAGACGCGACGAGTACGGCGGGAGCATCGGGCAGCGTACGCGATATCCTGTTATGGTGCTGCGCCGCGTTCTCGATGCGGTCGGCAAGCAGCTCGCGGTCGTGTGCAAGATCAGCGTGACCGATGGCCGCCGCGGCGGCAACACTGCCGATGATGGCGTCGAGATCGCAAGGGCGCTCGAGCGCGCAGGTGCGCACCTGCTGGTCCTGAGCGCAGGGCTCAATGTCGAGTCCATCACCAAGATGTTCGGCTCCTCGTTCCCTAAGGAGAACCGCGCTCGCACCGGCAACCCGATCGTCGCCGCGGCAATGCTCATCCAGCGCCTCACCGAGCCCAGGAATGTGCGGTTCCAAGAGCTTTATCTGCTGGACGACTCCCGCAAGGTGCGCGCCGCCACGCGGTTGCCGCTCGCCTACCTCGGCGGAGTCAGGTCGCTGGCCGCTGCGGAGGCTGCGCTCGCGGAAGGTTTCGACGCAGTGGCGATGGGCCGTGCGCTCATTCACCGGTCGGATCTCGTCAACGTGTTCGCGAGCGGCGCAGTGCGCGAGTCCGGTTGCACTTACTGCAACCGATGCGTCGCCATGATGTACTCCCCCGGGGGCACGTCTTGCGTGCTGGGGCCACCCGGGGATGCCGCCCTAAATCGCATACCGGCCGCCGACCCGTGACGGCACGTCATCGGAGGACCGTTCATGGTGAGCCAAAGCGCGGGATTGACGAAGCTCGATTCAAGCAAACTACTGGCGGAAGCAAGACGCGAGACCGGCCTGACGGAGTTCGATGGTCCCGCCGTCGAGGAGCCTTTGGAGAGGCTGACGCGTGCGCTGCGCACCGAAGCGAAGCTCAATGCGCAAGGGCTCCATACCTGGCACGCCCGGCTGCTCAACACCCTCATCACGCGACTGCGCGCCCGCGAATGGTTCCACAGCAATCCAGATATCCTCGCCGAGGAGCTGCCGCCGCCCGTGGTGATCCTCGGACTTGCGCGCACCGGGACGACGCTATTGCATCGCCTGCTCGCGACCGACTCTCGCTTCTACGCGGCTGCGTGGTGGGAATGCCGTTTCCCCGTCCCGGCGCAGGATGATCTCTCGGGAGAGGCGCGCATCGTTGCAGCCAAGGCGGAAGTGGCGGCGATGCTCGCGGCAATGTCGGACCTCGCGGCCATCCATCCCTGGGACGCGTTGGAGGCGGATGAGGACATCATGCTCATCGACCAGACATTCCTCAGCACGACGGCGGAATCCCTGAGCTGCATACCGAGCTACCGCGACTGGGTGCACGCCCAGGATCTTCGGCCCGCCTACCGCTACCTGCAGCAGCTGCTGAGATTCCTGCAATGGCAGAAGAAGCGGCGCGGCCAAACCGCCGAGCGCTGGGTCCTGAAGACGCCGATGCATCTGGGATACGTTGATGTGATCGCGGAGCTGATGCCCGAAGCCACTTTCGTCCAGACCCATCGTGATCCCATCATCACGATCCCCTCGTTCGCGAGCTTCGTGCACAGCTTGTGGGCGGCGAGCAGCGACCACGCAGACCCACGCGATGCTGCTAGGCAATGGTGCGAGACCATGGAAACGCATCTCAATCGCTGCCTCGCCATGCGGGAGCGGCTCCCCCCGGAGCGCTTCATCGACGTCGATTTTCGCGACACAGTGAGCGATCCGGTGGGGGTCGTGGAGCGAATCTATCAGCGCATCGGCCTCCCCATCACCGAAGGCACGCGCGCGGGAATCACGAGGTACACGAGCACGCACCCGCGCGAGGGCCGACCGAAGCACGAATACACATTGCGGGAGTTCGGGCTCACCCGCAGCGAAATCGAGCGGCGGTTCAAGCGCTACCGCGAAAGACACATACTTTCACCCGGCGTTCGATAGAGAGCATCGCCATGCTGCTCAAAGACAAAGTGGTCATCGTGTCGGGTATCGGCCCGGGACTCGGCGTGAAGCTCGCAATCGAAGCGGCGCGAGAGGGAGCGCACGCCGTTGCCCTGGGAGCCCGGACCGCCGAGAAGCTCGAGGATGCCGAGAGGCGAGTTCGCGAGGCGAGCTCGTCCTGCAAGGTGTTGAAGCAAGTTACCGATATCCGCGATGCATTACAGTGCAGGCAATTGGTCGAGGCGACGCGCACGCAGTTTGGGCGGGTCGACGGCCTCGTCAACAGTGCTTTCTACTGGGGAGTTCCGGGTCCGGTGGATACCGCGGACCTAAGTGCATGGAAAGCGGTACTCGATACAAACCTCATCGGTACCATGCAGATGACTCAGGCGGTCGTACCCCTCATGAAGGCGCAAGGAGGAGGCGCGATCACCATGATCAGCACGATGGCATCCCTCAAGCCCCACATCGGTGAGGCCGGCTACGCCGCCTCCAAGGGCGCGCTCAACGTCGTGACCAAGTATCTGGCCCAGGAGCTCGGTCCGAAGCACATCCGCGTGAACGTGGCACGCATGGGGTGGATGATGGGAGTGCCCGTTCAGGCGCATCTTGCCCGCGCCGCCGCGGAGCAAGGGGTTACCGAGAAGCAGCTTTACGATGCCGTCGCCGCGAATATCTCCATGAGGCGGATCGTGACCGACGACGAATGCGCGCGCGCCGCCCTGTTCCTGCTCTCCGACTATGCCTCGGCAATCACAGGTGCGGTGCTCGATGTGAATGGGGGCGAAGCCTTTCCGCCATAGCGAGGCGCAACGAAGGGGGCATCATGATGTCGGAAGACGAGGCGATCGAGAGGGTGTTGAGCGGACGCACGTGGGAGCAGTTTTGCGACGCGCTGAAGGCTGCGGGCGCAACCATACTCCGACCGGAGGCTCCGGCGACCGAGCTCGACCGCGCTGAGGGCTGGCGCTACCTCACCCGCCTCACTCGTGTGGGCCTCGAGATGATGCTCGAGCACGGCGACCCGGATTTCCCAGTTTTCTACCAGGCGTCCAGCGCGACGATCAAGATCGGCGCAGATAATCCCGACAACCTGTATCTGAACGCGACGATCGCCGGTGATCGCGAGTACCGTATCCGCGGAACACGCGGAACCGTACCCTATCTGTCCTTTGCCACCAAGGCGAATCGGTACGCCGTAGATGGGACGATGGCTTCCACCGGTGAGCTGGATGCCCGCGATCTGAGGGTCGAGGCCGACGGCACCTTCGAGATCGCCCTGAGCTGCGTGAAGCGCCCCGGAAACTGGCTACCGATGGCGGCGGATTCCTCCATGCTGCTGGTGCGCAACACGTTCCTCGATCGCCCGCGGGAGATTTCAGCGACGATGACGATCGAGAGAATCGGCGCACCCTCGAAACCGCAATCGCTGTCGTCAGTGCGGCTCGATCAGGCGTTGATGACGGCAGCAGCGTTCGTGAGCGGCACGGCGCACACGTTCGCGGAATGGGCAAAGCTGTTTCGGAAGCGACCCAATGAGCTGGCGACCACCGAGCAGACGATGTTCCAGCGCGCTGGCGGCGATCCAAACATCTTCTACCTGCATGGCTACTGGAGCGCGACTGCAGATCAGGCGCTCATCATCGAGCTCGAGCCGCCTGAGTGCGAAATCTGGAACTTCCAGCTCGACAACTACTGGATGGAATAGCTCGACTACCGCTCCGTGCCGATTTGCGTGAACAATCGCACGGCGAAATACAACGACGACGGCACCGTCACGCTGATCGTGGCTCACGAGAATCCCGGGTTCGCGAACTGGCTCGACCCCGACGGACACACGAGCGGCACGATGCTGCTGCGTTGGATCCGGGCGAAGTCGCATCCCGTTCCCGCCTGCAGGCTCGTCCGCATCGCAGACCTTCCCGGACGCTGAAGCGCGGAACACATCGGACGACCGGCGCGCCGCGTCTCCCGGCGCTACCGGTTCGTACTCGCCGCGCGCAGGCCCGCCTGCCGGCCGAAGAACGTCGCATCCGCGAGCGACATCCCCGAGCTGTAGCCTTCGCCCCAGCGGGGCAGTCCACAGGTCGTTCTCCCCGCCGCGAAAAGCCCCGCAATGACGCCGCCGTCCTCGTCCACCACTTCGCCGGTCGGGAGCGTATCGAGGCCGCCGAGAGTGAAGGACGAGTAAAGGCAGTAATCGATGCGGCAGTCGAGCGCCACGAACGGGGGCTCCTCGAGCGGCTTGAGCCATTGAGCCGCCTTGTGCAATAGGCGGTCTTTGCCGTGTGCGGCATCGCGATTGTAGAGTCTGACGGTATCGACGAGCGCACCTTCGGCCAGCCCCAGCTCGCGCTCCACCTCTTCCCACGTCTCCCCCGTGGCGCCGATCTCTATGCGCGCGAGCTTGTGCATCTCTCCTTCGGCATACGTGGCGTGATCCTGCAGCAACCAGACCCGATCGCCGCTCTGACGGAGGATATAGCTCGACACGCGTCCGTGATAGCAGTCTTCATTGATGAAGCGGTGACCGCAGCCATTGACGAAGATCCCTTTGATCAGCGAGTCGGGTGGATACCACGGAATAGTCGTGAACCCCTCGCTCATGTTGATCGCAGCGCCTCCGACGCTCATCCCCAAGCGAATGCCCGAGCCATCATCGACCGCACCGATGGGATATTGTGAGCGCAGCAGGAACGGGGCGTGCTTCTTCACCATCCCCCGGTTCATGATGAAGCCGCCCGCGCAGAGCACCACGCCGCGCCGTGCGCGAGCAAAGCGCAGTTCGCCGTCCACCCGCACGGCCACCCCGTGAACTGTACGTGACTCGTCGGCGACCAGCGCTTGGACACGGGCGTTGAACCGCGCATCGACACCCGCTTCGAGCGCGCGCTTGGCGAGGATGTTCATGACATAGCGTCCCCCGCCCATGCCCACAAACCTCGGACAATGTCCTCGCGGCGCCGGGCGCGCCTGCTCCACGAACGGCCACGCCTCTTCGCTCCCGGACCAGATCAGGCAATCGTCGGTAGAAGGCTCGATGCAACGGCCCGCGATATAGGAGCTCTTGTATTCGATGCCCTGCGCAATGAGCCATTCGAAATGCTTCAGGCTGTTATCCGCATAGAGCCGGACTTTGGCCGAATCCGCGTTCGGTCCGCCGGCCATGAGCAGGTAGCGATAGAGATCCTCCGTCTGATCGTCAAATCCAGCGGCCCGCTGAGTAGGCGTGCCGCCGCTTCCGCCGAGGTAGATCTCTCCCCCCGAGAGCGCCGACGTTCCGCCGCTGCTGGCCGCCCCTTCAAACAGGAGAACGCGCGCGCCTCCCCGCTTCGCTTCTATCGCGGCACAGGCCCCGGCGGCCCCGAAGCCCACCACGATGACGTCTGCTTCAAAATCCCAGCGCGGCACTCGCTCAAGCGCCGTCGGCCGGCTCAACGCAATTTCCAGAGGTTCTGTCAAGCTTCGAATCCTCTGTTCATCTACAGGGGCGGTTCGCGTTCGGAATGCAGGACGTACTCGCTGGTCGCGATCACATCGGTCCTGTCCAGATCGATGAATTTCGCGCAGCTTTCCATCATGAGCGCGAGGTGCCGCTGATGTCGAGCCTCATCGCCGGCGGCATTGTAGAAGATCTGGGAGTCTCGCATGGCCTGTGGGGGAAAGCCTTCCTCCACGATCGCGCTGAAGGGTGGAGCGCCGTCAGTGACCGGCATGACAACGACGTTCTGGATGTAGCGGAAGCTCGCCTGCGTCGCAATTGCCACGGGGGTGTGCTCTTCGAACCAGACTTTGCGCCATGCGGCGAACGACAGGCGCGGCGGTACCTGCAGGAAGGAAACCTGAGAGAACCCGAAGGTACGCTCGTCCTCGTGGCTCGGATGCAGCACGTTCGGAACGATGGTCGACTCGGCCACCTCATAGCCCGCGATGCGGGCAAACACGCCCCGGAGCAGCTTCTCGACGGCCTCGCGTCGCCAGGCGCTCGTCAGCCAGAGGCTCACGATGCCGTCCGGCGGCGGCTTCGTGCTCTGCAACGTGAACTGAGTGAGCGTACCGGACATATCCGCGAAGTCGGCGATGTTAAATTGCGGGCGTCGCACGCCGAGCTCGAGGAGGCGGGGCTTGATATCGGCGATGACCCGCCTGCGCAACCGATCAGACGGCTCGTCGCCGCGCGAAAACGCGTAGATCATCTTTTCCATCGCATTCGGCCCTTCGGCGAACAATGAGCTCGGACCGCGAAACCGTCGTCAAACCTTGGCGATCACGGTCTCTGCGTAGTGCTTGATCGCATTCAGCTTCACTTGCAGCGGCGGCTGCTGTTGCATGATCGTCCCGACACCCATGTCCGCCAGCATGCCGGGCATAGCCCATGGCGTGACCTGGAGGTCCGTGACCCCGAGCTCCTCGAGATGCCGGAGATCATCGACGGTTTCAGCGCTTGGGCAGTGCATCATGACGTCAAAGGGCTCGTTCTCGCGACCGTACTCCTTGCGATATCCGTTGAGAGCCGCGATGATGCCTGGTACTTCTTCCTTGTTGTGAATGACGCCCACCCAGCCATCGCCGAGGCGTGCGGCACGTCGCATTGCCGGCGGCGTCGTGCCGCCCACGTAAATGGGGATCGGCTTCTCAGGCACCGGTGCCATCGTCAGCCGGTCGAAGTCGTAGTACTTGCCGTGAAATTCCTGCATGCCCCCCTTCATCAGCAGCCGCAGGATCTGGATCGCCTCGTCCTGGCGCGCACCACGCGTCCTCATGTCCATGTTCAGCCACTTGAACTCCTCTGGCATCCAGGCAAGGCCGACTCCCACTGCGAGCCGATCGCCCGCAACGGCGGCGACGGAACACAGGCTTTTCGCCTCGAGCAGCGGCTGTCGCACGGCCAAGCGGAGGACCGAGGGCAGAAAACGGATGCGCCTCGTCAACACCGCCATGTTGGCGATGGCAATCCACGGGTCGAGTACCGGCATGTCCAGCGGCCAGAAGCGGGTTCCATCCGGCGTGTACGGATAGGGAACGGATATGACTTCAGGAAAGAACGGCGCATCGGCCACCTGGATGCTGTCCCAGCCCCACGCATCCGCGACGCTCGCGATCTCGCGGTGTTCCTCCGGCGGAACCATAAACATGTGGAATCCGAATCTCATGGATGACTCCCGCGCGAATCGGAACGACGGCGCCCACGGGGCCGACGGGACCCAGCCTCTCGGAAGGGCGGCCCAACCTCGCCGGCCGAGAGGTCAGATCACGAGGCCGACATCCGCCCCGTGCCGCGTTGCCTCCGCCATGCGCCGCGGCAGCCAGGCACCTCCGGCGATGTACAGCTGCTGGATGCTACCGTCCCTCTTGAGCTCGTCATAAAGACCCTGTTGTGGCACGGCACCGTAGACGAGCACCACGCTGTCGAAGCCGTCACGGCGATAGGTCTGACTTCCCAAGGACGATACGAGATCGATTCCCTTGGCATCGACCTTCGTCAACGTCACATTCGGAACCGTAATGACCCCCAAAGCTTCCATGCGCGCAATCGACATTCCGAGCGAATACCTGGCGATCTCCCACCCGAGGTGGACGTTCTTGAGAAAGATCGTGACTTTCTTTCCCCTGCTGGCGAGGTAATCCGCCACGCATACCGTTTCGTAGTAGTCCTCCTGCGAGACGATGGCGACGATGTCTCCGGTCGCAGCCTTGCCCTGCAGGACGCTCCAGCCCTGCACGATGTGCGGCTGGTCGAGATCTTGTACGTCGTGCGGCACTCTCGGAACCGCGCCAGTGGCGACGACCACGGCCTCCGGGGCTAACGCTTTGATCGACGAGACATCCGCCCTGGTCTGGAGATGCACCTCGATGCCTAGACGCGTCATCTCATTCTCTTCGAAGTACACCTGATCCTCGAAAGAATCGCGGCCGGGGGCCTGGGCGGCGATGAGCACCTGGCCACCGAGGCGCCTCCACTGCTCGAGCAGCGTCACCTTGTGGCCGCGCATGGCCGCAATCCGCGCCGCCTCGCAGCCAGCGAGACCGCCGCCGACCACCACCACCCGTTTCGCCTTCTGTGCAGGCTTGAACTGCCGTTCCCACTTGAGCTCCCGGCCGATGATCGGATTGATGGAGCACATCGGCGAGTAGGGGATGTACAGCGACTCGGATGCCTCATCGATGCAGCGCGTGCAGGCGATGCAGCGGCGGATCTCGCCCAGCCTGCCCTCCTTCGCCTTGTTGGCGAACTCCGGATCGGCAATGCTCGCACGCACCATGCCGACGAGATCGCAATACCCTTCTTTGATCAGGTTCTCCGCGAGAACCGGATCATTGATACGCCCCGTGAACAGGACGGCGACCTTCCTGGGCATGTCGGACAGATCGGCTTTCGCCGCCTTGCCGACTTCACGGTGCTCGGCGTGAGAATAGAAGGAATTCGGCACGTACGACGGTGCGCCCCAGCAGTGGCCGGTATCGATGTCGGCGAAGTCGATCAGACCGGCCTCCGCGATCGCATAGAGCATTTCGCGCATTTCCAGGTTGTCGTAGCCGCCCTGCCGGAACTCGCGTCCGCTGATGCGGATGCCGAGCGCCACGGAGTTGCTGATGCGCGCGCGGACGCGCCTGAGGATCTCGACGACGAAACGGATTCGCTCACGTGGGCCGCCGCCCCATTTGTCCGTGCGCCTGTTCGTGACCGGCGAGAGGAAGCTGTGCCCCATCGTCTCGTGGGCGCAGTGGATCTCGACCCCGTCAACGCCGACGGCCCTCGCCACCTCAGCAGCATCCGCATAGGCGTTGATGCAGAACTCGATCTCCTCTTCGCCCATCTCGTGCGGCGTATAGGACTGCGCGCCGATCATCGGCACCGGCGAGGGACCCCATGCCGAAGTGAGCTGGGTCAGCTGCACGACCGCGACGGAGCCGCACTTGTGAACCTCGTCGACAAATTTCCGCATGCCCACTGCAAACGCCGGGTACTGATAGGCCGCTCCATGGGGAGCACAGCCGATGGCGAGACCGACCTCATCCGGTGTCTCCGGGGGGAAGGGAACGTTGAGCAGCCAGGTCTCGCCGCCAATCCACCCCATGCCGCCCTTCGCCTTCGCAACGTGGTGGGCGATGAAGTTTTCATCGATCATGCCTGGCACCATCGATGAGTTGATCGTGTTGGTCGTCTCGCAAATGCGGTTCGGCACCCGCATCGGCCCCACCTGCAGTGGCGTGAAGAGGTGTTCGAAGCTCACTCTGCTCATCTTACGTCCTCTTCGTTGAAATTGCGGTTCGGGCTCGCTTCAGGCCGGGCCGGTTGGCGTGATGATCTTGATGGCGAACGGCCGCTCCGTCTGCTGCTGAAAGTAGCCCCAGGCCGGGAATACCTTGATGAGGTCCGGCCACAGCGCCGTACGCTCCGCGGGGGTCGCATCGCGCGACGTGGCGGTGTACTTGTCGAAGTCGAGCTGTATCCAGCAATTGGGATTGGCGTTGAGGTTGTGTACCCACGCCGGGTGCTTGTCGTAGCCAGCGAGCGAGCCGACGACGATCAGGTCCGTGCCGCGACGCATGAATACCGCGGGCGTCGTGCGCTTCTCGCCGGACCTGTGACCGATGGTCGTGAGCAGCAGGGTCGGAAATCCGCCGCTGGCGGTCGCGCCGGACGCGCGGCCCGCGGGACTCGCGAGGTACGCTTTCACGTCAGCCTGCGCATCACTGACGATCAGATCAACGGAAGCGGTGCGGGCCTTGAACCAGGCCCACTCCTGGTCCGTCATAAACTCGGGTTTCGGCATTTTGTCGCGGTCTTTCATCTTCAGCCCCTTGGGTAGAGCAGTCTCGAGGCAGTCACCTTGTTACGCTCACGCATTGGCTCAGGAGATGCGTGCCGCTGCCGGCGTCGCTGCCGCCGCCAATTCCTGCTTCAGCGCGCGGCGCAGCAGCTTGCCGGTCTCCGTATACGGCAAGACCGTGCGGTAGACAATCTGCTCGGGTGCCTTCGTCGAGCGCAGCCGCTCGCGCACCCATTGCCGCAGCGCTTCCGGCTCTCTCTTGCCGCGCGAGACGACGACCGCGACGATCCGCTCCCCCCATTCTACATCGGGAAGACCGATTACCGCGACGTCCTCGACGTCCGGGTGCGTTCGCAGCACGTCCTCGATTTCGCCGGGAGAGATGTTCTCGCCCCCCCGGACGATCACGTCATCCAACCGTCCGCCGAGAAACAAAAATCCATCGTCGTCGAGCCGGCCGCAATCATGGGTGGGAAACCAGCCGTCGGGCAGCACCACCTGCTGGTGAAGATACTCGCCCGAGACCTGCTCGCCACGCACCCAGATCTCGCCCTCCTCTCCGCGCGGGACGGCTGAGCCGTACGCATCACGAATCTCGAGCTCGAGGGACGACAGCGGACGGCCGACCGAACCGAGACGCGCCCGGACGCGCGGGTCAACGCTCGCAATCGCTGCGCGGTGATCCTCCGGCGTCAGTACCGCGATGGTCGAGCTGGTCTCGGTCAATCCGTAAGCGTTGACGAAATTGACGTGTGGCAACAGGCGCAGCGCGCGCTCGATCGTGGGCGCAGGCATCCGTCCGCCGCCGTAGGAGAGATGTCGCAGGCCGGGCAGTGTCCCGCCCTCCTGCTCGAGCACGTCGAGAATTCGGCCCAGCATGGTTGGTACGACCATGGCATGGGTGATCCCTTCAGCGCGCGCCACTCGCACCCAGTCCTCGGGACTGAATGCCTCGAGATGCACAGTGCGCCTGCCAATGTAGGTCGAGGTTAGCGCCGCAGACACGGCCGCGATATGATAGGGCGGCACGCTGATCAGGGCGGCTTCATCGGCGGCGGCCCCCATGAACTCCACTGTGGATACAACGTATGCGGTGAGGTGTCGGTGGCGCAGGACTGCCGCCTTGGGCTCACCGGTGGTTCCGCTCGTGAAGAGCAGCACGGCCACACTGTCCGGATCCGGCGGCTGCATGTGGGGAGATGCTTGGGTTTCGCGTGCCGCCGCCAGAAATGCGCTACGTGTCAGCATCCCAACGCCTTTGATTCCTGTCACGCGCTGAATCAAATCATCGTCGACAATGGCCAGAGCCGGCGCGATCCGGGCGAGAATCCGGCGCAGGTCCGGGTCGGGGAGTCGATAGTTCAGCGGCGCAAAGGACCGGCGCGCCCACGCCGATGCAAACAGCGCGAGCGGGAAGGCCTCGGAGTTGAGTCCCAGGTACGCGATTGTCCCGATATCCCGGTGTGCGAGCTGGGCGGCCGCCGAGCGCGAGCGGGCCAGCAGCTCGGCAAACGTAACTCCACCTTGCGCACAGCCGAGCGCCGTGCGCTCTCCGAAGCCCTCGCCTGCCATCTCCAATAGAAGCGCGGTATGCATTGACGCTCAATTCGCCGACGCCGGAGGCAGTCCCGGGATTACCAGTCGATTGACCATGACTCAGATGCCGCGAAATATCGGAGCTCGCTTCTCGATGAAGGCCTTGGTTCCCTCCTTCGCATCGAGCGTCGAAGCGACCATCGTGCCGACTACCGCCTCGTAATCGAGCATTGCCTCGAGCGTCATCGCGTGCGATATGTGCACGAGGCGCCGCCCAATGTCGACCGCGACGCTGGCGCGCGCGGCGAGCTCCTTAGCGTAAGCCAGAGCCGCTTCGAGGTCCTGGCCATGTGGAACGAGCTCGTCGAGCAGACCGAGCCGGTGACACTCTTCGGCCTCGAGCATCCGGGCGGTCTCGACCATCATGAGCGCGGTGGAAAGGCCAACGATGCGCGGCAAGAAGTACGATACGCCACAATCCGGAGCCAAGCCGATGTTGGCGAATATTGCCGACATGCGGGTGGTCGTATCGCCGAAGCGTCGATCACAGGCGAGCGCATAGGCGAGCCCCGCGCCCACCGCGGGTCCGTGGATCGCCGCAATGACGGGTTTCTCGACCGCGACGATTTGGCGCGTCACATCGACGAACGGTCCCCCAGGACTCTGTCGTTGCGAGCGCGCCATGGGCCTCCCCGGATCGGACGTCCCCGGCAGCGGACGCTCGCCCGTGCCCGATAGGAACCCAACGTCGCCGCCCGCGCAGAACGCGCGGCCGGTCCCCGTCAGCACTATCACGTGCACCTCGTCGCGGAACCGCAGCTCGTACAGCAGTCGCGCCAGCTCTTCGGCGCTTTGCCAATCAACAGCGTTCAGACGCTCCGGTCGGTTTAGCGTGATAATGCCAACACGCTCCTGAAGACGAAATTCGACATGCTGCGTGCCACTGCTCATGATCTGCCCCTACTGGTATCGCCTGTCGTGGGTGTCCCTGATTGGACCGCTCACCGGAATTGCGGAATGATTTCGGAATCGAACCATTCAATCCACTCGAGACACTCCGCAAACGTGGGTACCTTCGGCGGCATCACCTGCACGGAGGTCGCGCCGGCGCGCCGCAGCGATTCGATCTCGCGGAGCACGCTGTCGCGGTCGGCGCTGACCCGCGTCTCTCCCCTCTCCTGGTGGGAGTAATCCTCGACCTGGTACGGGGTCGTCGGCACGAGGATCTCGAAGCGATCAGCCTTGGCCTCGAACCCGGGCTGGCGCCGAATGAACTCGATGCAGCGCGGCAGCTCTTCGCTCGTGACGAGCCAAGGAATCCAGCCGTCGCCGAAACGCGCCGCTCTGGCAATGGCCAGCTTGGAGTTGCCACCGATGAAGATCGGCGGATGAGGCTTCTGCACCGGTTTCGGCTCGAAGCAAATGTCGTGGAACCGAACATGCGCTCCTTCGAAGTGAGGGTGGTCCGACGTCCAGACCTCGATGAGAGCCTGCAGGTATTCATCCGTGCGCGCTCCGCGCTCGTGAAACGGCACACCGAGAACGTCGAACTCTCGTTCAAGATGACCTACTGCGGTTCCGAGCGTGAATCGGCCACCCGCCAGAAACTCCATCGTACTGATCTGCTTGGCCAGAATCAGCGGGTGGCGGTACGGCAGCACGAGCACATAGGTGAGCATGTGGATGCGACGGGTGGCACCGCAGAGTACCGCGGCGGCCGATATGCCCTCGGCAAACCTCGAGCCCATCACCCCTGACATTTCGGTCGGCATGACAATGTGCTCCGGGATCGTCAGCCAGTCCCAGCCGAGCTCGTCCGCCCGACGAGCGAAGCGCAGAATCTCCCGCCCACCGGCTGCCGGCTCCCAGGGCGCCATCGCCGCCGGGTAGTTGTTGAGACCAGGTGTCGCCAGTGCAAATTTCATGGATTGCCCTCCGACGTGCTGTCGCTTTCAGTAGATCACTTGCCGGTCCACCAGCTCCTGATAGCGCTCAGCGCTCAGTCCGAGCAGTTGACGAAACACGTATTCATTGTCCTGACCGATCGTCGGCCCGGGAGCGACCCGGACATCCGTGCGGCTGGTCTTCACGTACGCGCCATAGATCGTCTCGCGAAACCCGAGGGAATGAGTCACCTCGATGAAGGTACGCCGCGCCCTATAATGCGGATCCAGAAGCAAATCACCGACATCGAGCACGGGTGCCGCCGCGACACCGTGGCGCTGTAGGAGGTCTGCGAGCTCGCGAGCATCGAACTGCACCGTCCATCCCCCGAGCAGCGCATGCAACCGGTCGATTTCCGCGAGGCGCCCTTCGAGGGACTGAAACTGCCGTGCGGACGCCCAGGACGGATGACCCATCGCGACGAGCAGTGCCTGCCACTCGCGCTCGGTCGGCACCGCAATGCTGATCCAGCGGTCCGTACCGCGGCAACGGAACACGCCGTGGGGTGCTGCTCCTCCGACCGGGTGCTCGTTGCCTTTCGGTCCGCCACTGCGCCCGTTCAGCACGTAGTCCATGTAGGCGGGTCCAACCATCGCCATCACTGCCTCCTGCTGCGAGAAGTCGATGTGCTGTCCGCGCCCGGTGTTGCGACGATGATGGAGCGCAGCGAGGATCGCGAACGCTCCGAAGATCCCGGTGAAGGGATCCGAGAATGCGTTCTCCATGGGGATCGGCGCACCGCCCTTGTAACCGACCAGGCTGTCGAGACCGCTGAGCGAGGTGAGACTGAGACCGTAAGTGCGTACACCCATTAGCGGTCCGGTAAGCCCCGCGGCGGGCATCGAATAGAAGACGATGTCGGGCCGCACCGCAGACAACTCGGCGTAGCCGAGCTCGAGCCGGTCCATCACTCCCGGACCGAAGTTCTCGATGACCACGTCCGATTTCCCGACGAGCGTGCGCGCGAGCGCGCGCGCCTCCGGCTCTTTCAAATTGAGCGAAACCGAGCCATTGCCCGCCCAGCAGGCGTGATTCGAGAGGCTTCGGTCCGGACCCGCGATTCCCTCGGCGAATGGCGGCAGGTTACGCGTCATGTCGATCCGGCTACGCGACTCGACCTTGTAGACCTCGGCGCCGAGGAATGCGAGCGTTTGTCCGACCACCGGGCCAGCCCATACCCAGCCAAAATTCACCACCCGGACGCCCTCAAGCGGCCGACGCGGGCTCGGCTGGGCCGCGGCGCTCACACAGCCTCCCGCGCGTAAAGAGCGCGCAACTCTTCGGCCGAAACGCCGAGCAACCCGCCGTACACGCTCTCGTTGTGCTCGCCGAGCAGCGGCGCCGACCGCGTCGGGCCGCCCGGACAGTCGGGCAGGCGGAAGGGCGCACCCAGACTGCGCAGCGTTCCGAGCTGCGGGTGCTCGAGCTCGACGAAATAGCCGCGCTCCTTCAGATGCGCCAGCTCGGCGGCCTCTGCCACCGTGAACACTGCCGTCACGGGACAGCCGGCGGCCTGGCACTTATCCATGATTTCCATCTTGTCGTGGCCGCGAGTCCACTCCTCCAGGAAGTGGTAGATGAGGTCGGAATTCTGCGCGCGCGTGAACATGTCCTGGAAGATCTCGAGATCCGCCCATTCCGGATTACCCATCACGGCCCGCAGACCGTTCCACTGGCCGGGCTCGAGAGCGAGCATCCACACGTACCCGTCGCGACACGGCAGGATTGTCGCCGGCGCCCCAAGCGGCATCCCGACGCCCGTGCGTCGCGCAAAATGACCGTTTTGAGCGAGATCGCCGATGTTCTGACCTCCGACAAACGTAGCGGCGATCGCCTCGGCGCACGACACATCGATCTGCTGCCCTCCGCCGACGAGCTGGCGTCCGAACAGAGCCGCAAGTCCCCAGGCCGCCCCGGTTACGGCGCCGTAGTAGTCGGCGGCGAACGTGCCATGCTCGAGCGGCATTTCGCCCGGACGGCCGCAGTAGCGCGAGCTTGCACCCGTCAGGTGAAACGCATTGAGATCGTAGCCAATCCAGTCGCGGTATGGTCCGCTCTGACCGAACGGCGTGATCGAGATGACGATCAGATGCGGATGCGTTGCAACCAAGCTGGCGTAATCGAGGCGCCAGTTGCGCATCTCGCTCGGCGAGCGATTCTCGATCAGCACATCCGCCCAATCGAGCAGGCGCCGCAGCAGCGCACTACCCTCCTCGGTTTGCGGTTCACACGTCACGCCGCGCTTATTCGTGTTATGGAAGAAGTACAGACCACTGCGCTCGGGGTGTGGCCGATCGGCCGGATAGGGTCCCATGCGACGAGCTGCATCGCCGGCGCGCCTCTCGACCTTGATCACATCGGCACCGTAATCCGCGAACAACTTGGCACAATACGGAGCCGAAACCATTTCGCCCAACTCGACGACCTTCACGCCCGCAAGCGCACCAGGCCGAGGCGAAGCGGCGCGGGGCGGGGTCGAGCTGCTGTCGGTCATGTAGTCGACACTCAGACGGCAAATGGATCGGGAATCGGCCGCACGCCCGCGCGATCGAGAATATCGGCGGCTATGAGTTCCTCGAGGTAACCCGTATCCCACCAGTTGAGCTGCAGCTGCTTGGCGCGGCGGTAATAGAGCTGGATGTCACAATCGAGCGTGAAGCCGAGCCCACCGTGGATCTGCTGCGCAACGGCGGTGACCTCGCGGAAGGTCCGGCAGGCGAACAGCTTCGCCATGAGCGCAAGCCGTCGGCAATCGCGGCCCGTCGCGTGCGCCCAGGCCGCTTCGAGCATCAGCGTTCTCGCGCCATCGACGGCGGTAGTCGCGTCCGCGAGGTAGTGGGCAAGTGCCTGAAAGGCACCGAGCGGCTTGCCGAACTGCTCGCGGGTCTTCGCATGCTGAACGGTCATCCTGAGAGCACTTTCGGCTCCGCCGACGGCGTATCCCGCGAGCACGATGATTCCATCGAGCATCACTGCCTCCCAGGTCCGCCAGCCGCTGTGTTCGCTGCCGATCCGCCGCTCGAGGGGCACGCGCACGTCCGCAAAGTTCACCCGATACTGCGTGTCCGAAGCAATCGAACGCTGCTGCTCGAGATGCACACCCGGAGCATCGACATCCACCAGTAACAGGTCGATGTCGCACGACGCGGGTCCGGTGCGGGCGATAACGAGCAGCTGGGCCGCACACCGCGCATGGAACACGTGACGCTTGATGCCATCGATGCGGTAGCCGTCGGCCATACGCTGAGCTCGCAGCTCTATGCCCGCGGGACCGAAACCGCCGTCGGGCTCGAGCCACGCCGGTACGATGATCCGCTCGCCAGTGCCGAGTGCTTGCAGATGCTCGCGCTTCTGCGCCTCGCTCCCCGCCCGCTCGATCGCCGACAGGCACAGCACAGAGCTCGCGAGGTGCGGACCCGGAGCGAGCACGCGGCCGAGCTCCTCATAGACAACGACAGCGTCGAGCATGCTGAGGCCGACACCGCCGTACTGCTTGGGAAGTCGCAATCCGAGCAGCCCGGTCTCGCTCATGTTGTGCCACAGGGCCGTCGGCATTCCGACCGGATCGTCCTCCATGCGGCGCACGACATCCGTTGCGCAGTGATCCCGACACAACTGCGCCGTCATCTCTCGCAGCGCGTTCTGCTCTTCCGTGAACTTCAAGTCCATCGTTGATCCTCTGACCCCAGGAACTCCGCCTCTCGCCTCACGGCTTCCAGCTCTCCGCTCGCCGCGCCCATGGGTTGTCATGCTCATCCGCCGGCAACGCGACGCGAGCCGTGCACTCGGTGGTGATCGCTCCCGCCACGCTCACCAGGAGCGCGAGCTCGACCCAGTGGCAACCGAGCTCGTCGCTCGTCACATCCGTCACGCGCCCCGAAAACACCATCTCGTCACCCGGAAAGACAGGCGTACGCATCCGAAAGCCGATGCGCCCCAGACGCCCTTTCGGCCCCGTCCAGTCCGTGATGTAACGCTCGAACCACGCGGCATTGTTCGGCGTATTGATGAAGATGTCCTTGACTCCGTTGCGGTGAATCGCGAAATCGCGATCGTGATGCATCGGTCGCCAGTCGCGGCTCGCCAGCGCACCGAGCACGACGGTTGTCGCGGTCACCTGGTGTGCGAGCGGCGGCAGCACATCGCCCACGCGCACCTGAGAGATGGTTCGGCTCGTAGGCGTCATGATGGCTCGGCCGCGTCACGGAAATAGCGGAGGCAGGTGTAGGTCTCGGTACCGACCCATTCGCTGCGCTGATTGTACGTCTCGACATCGATGTCCCAAAAACGCCCCGTACCGAGGCGGGTGCGCTTCATTGGACTCACCGAGCGTACGATCTGCCGGCTGGTGAGTCGATCACCCAGGCGTACGGGCTGGCCGAACACGATGGAGCTGCCGGTAACCACCGCCTCCGGAAGCCCGAGCAGCCGCTTGAGATCGAAGTGAGCCTGCAGCGCAAGGCGCTCGTCGCGGGCCCCGGGGGCCCAGAAGTGCGGTCGAAACCACACTGAGAGCATGGTGGGCGGTGCAATCTGACCGCCCGTGATCTCGGCCGCCGCGGTCGCGTCCCAGAACAGGGGGTTGCCGTTCTGGACCGCGGCACAGGTGTTGTAGACGTAGCCGATCTCGATCGGAAACTCGGTCTGCTGCACGTGCAGCGGACGCCCGATCAGCTCGCTGACTGCGGCGGGCAGCTCATTGGCCATTGCGGGAGCTCCTCACGCGACCACTCCCGCGCGACGCAGCCGCCCGATCTCATCCGGTTCCAAGCCGCTCGCCTGCAGCACAGCGTCGGTGTCGGTTGCCGCTTCCGGCGGTATCTCGTAGCACGGCTGCGCACGCTCCGCTCCGGCAAGCACCGGCGCGAGCTGCTCAAATGGCTCGCCGCTGCTACGGCGCGCGCTGATGAAGGCGCCCCGGGCACGAAGGTGCGGCTGCGCCGCGACCTCGGCAATGGACAGCACCGGCGCAACGCAGGTATCGTGTCCGGCGAGCAACGCGACCCACTCGTCGCGCGAGCGCGTGAGGAAGCGTTCGCGCAGCGCCGCTCTGAGCTGCTCCTGGCACGCCTCATCGTACTGGCAGTGCGCATGGCCTTCGAGGCCGATTCTGTCGCACAGGTTGCGGAAGAACTGCGGCTCGATCGCAGCAACCGCCAGATGACCACCGTCCGATGTTGCGTACACGCCGTAACATGCGAACCTTCCGGTCAGCAGCGCCGAATTCGGCCGGGTCTCCCGGCCGGTGGCGAGATACTCATCGAGATAGAGCGACATCAGGCTAAGCATCCCGTCGGTCACCGAGACATCGAGATAGGCGCCCTGACCGGTGCGCGCACGGCCGAGCAGCGCTGCGACGATCGCGAGCGCCGCCTGCAATCCGCCGCCCGCACTGTCGGCGACCGTCGCGCCGGGCAGCGCCGGGCGCCCCTCCCCGTCCCGACCGCTGCAGGCGAGAAATCCGCTGAACGCGAGGTAATCGAGATCGTGGCCCGCCCAGGCCGTGCAAGATCCGTGCTGGCCAAAGCCGGTGGTCGAGCAGTAAACGATGGCCGGATTGCAGCGTCGCAGATCCGCGTAGCCGATGCCGAGGCGGTCGGCGACGCCGGGTCGAAAGCTTTCAATGAAGACGTCGGCATTTCGAGCCAGCGCCGACATCACCGCGCGGCCATCGGTGTGCTTGAGATTGATCTGGACACGGCGCATGCCCCGGCCGGCACCGTACGCGTAAAACTCGGGCGCCCTCGCCTCTCGCTGGGCGCCCACTGCGGGAGGTGGCGCGACCTTGATCACGTTCATCCCGTAATCAGCCAGGAGGCGCGAGGCGCGCGCCGCTGGCCCGACGTTCGAAGTATCCAGCGCCGTGAAGCCGTCGAGAAATGCCATGCGCGATCGGATCTCAGAAGTTCTTCGGAAGATCGAGCTTGCGCTTCGCGATGATATTCTTCTGAATCTCGGAGGCACCGCCGCCGATCGTGTCGATGACCGTATAGGTGTAACAGCGCTCGGCGCGCCCGCGCAGCGGTGCATCCTCGGTTCCGAGCGCGAGCTGCGCCCCGGCGCCTATGATATCCATCGTCGCATCGGCAATGCGGCGCGAGAGCTCTGTCGCATACAGCTTGTACTCGGATGCTTCCACGGTCGGTGTCTTCGAGGAATTCAGGGCGGCATCGACGAAGCGCACGCTGAGCGCGCGGGCGACCGCACACTCGGTCGCGAGGCGCGCAATCTGGCGGCGGATCACAGGATCGGAACCCAGTGGCTGTCCGTCGCGTCGCGCCTCGCGCACATAGTTCGCGAGCAGCTCCATGCGTGCGCGGATCGGTGACAGCGTGAACATCGTGAAGCGCTCGATGTCGAGCGCCTCGGCGATGTATTGAAAGCCCTTGTTGAGCTCGCCTACCCGGTAATCGTCGTGCACGAAGACATCGTCGAAGAACACGCTGTTCGTGCGCTCGCCGCCCATCGTATACATCGGATGAATGGTGATTCCCGGATCGTCGAGGCGTACGAGGAACAGCGAGATCCCGTGATGCTTGGGAGCAACGGGGTCGGTGCGCGCACCGACCCAGTACCAATACGCGAAATGCGCCGACGTGGTGAAAATCTTCTGGCCGTTCAGCACCCAGCCTTCCCCGCGGCGTTCTGCTCGCAGGCGCATGGCCGCAGAGTCCGATCCGGCACTCGGCTCCGAATAGCCGATCGCGAACTCGATCTCTGCCGCGAGAATCTTCGGCAGGAACTCGCGTTTGAGCTTTTCCGATCCCACGCGCAAGAGGGTCTTGCCGATGATGCCCACGCCCTTGCCGATCTGCGGCGCTCCGACCGACGAGAGTTTCTCGTTCAGGAGGTATTCGTAGATACCGCTCGCCTCGCGACCGCCGTGCTCGCGCGGCCAGGTGAGGCCGAGCCAGCCACGCTCGGCGAGCTTGCGCATGAACGCGCGCCGCTTCGGCGTGTCGCACACTTGCGCCATGTTTTCGCGACTGACGTCCATCACGTCGGGATCGCGGTTCGCCTCGATGAACCGCTCGACATCGCCGAGGAAATCACGCTCTTCGCTCGAGAACTCGAAATCCAACGCAGCTCCTACGCGCCGAATGCGCCCGCCGTCCGCGCTGCGCTCATCTGCTCGGCGCCGTAGCTGAGGATCTCCCGCAGCACCTCTTCGCTTTGCTCACCTACCTTTGGCGCCCGTCGCGGCGATTGCAGCGGCTCATCGAGAAATTTCACCGGGAAACCGAGCATGTCGGCGCCGTGCTCGCGGTGCGGCAGGAGCGTGAAACGTGCCTTGAACTGCGGATCCTCCGCCAGCGACTGCGGTGTGTTGACAGGTCCGATGGGTGTGTTGAACTCGATCCCGAAACGCAGCCAGTCGCTGGTCGATCGGCTGCGGAAGATCTCGCGCAGAATGCCCCGCAGCTCACGGTTGCCGCTGGCGTGGTCCGCATTCTTATTGCCCGGCCAGCGCTCGTAGAGATCCAATCGTCCGATGCCCTGACAGAAATTGCGCCAGAACATCTGCTCTGCAGCCATGAACAGCACGTAACCGTCCGCCGACTCGTAGAGCTGATAGCGCACCCCCTCCTTCATGCCTGCGGTACCGACCGGCCTGCGGCGATAACCGTCCGCCTTGTTGCCGGTGACCACGTTTTCCGGTCGCGCGTATGCCAGATGGCTCTCGCTGCGATACCAGTCGAATGCCGCGGCGGCGTCGCTTTGCGCAAGCTCCATGCAGCAGCCCGCGCCCGTCTCTCGCGCGCGCACCACCGCGGCCAGTATCGCAATTGCCGCGTAGAGTGGCGCGGCGTTGATTCCAATTCCGACGTGCTCGGGTATGTAGCAGAATCCCTCGGAATCGTAGGCCGGCGCGAAGGTACCCGCCCAAATGTCAAAGGCGATGCCGTGCGCCGGCAGGTCCTTGTACGGGCCGCTCGAACCGTAGCCCGAAACGCTGCAGAAGACGATCCGCGGATTGACGCCGCGCAGCGTCTCGTAACCAAGTCCGTAGCGAGCGAGGAAGCCCGGCCTGGATCCTTCGAGGACCACGTCCGCACGAGCTATTAGGTCGCGATAGATCTGTTGAGCCGCAGCATTGCGCAGATCAAGCGCGAGGCTGCGCTTGCCGCGGTTCAGGTGGTAGTGCATCAGCGAGACGCCCTCGATGACCGGCCAGGTGATCTCGCGGATGTAGTCACCCGCGGGACTCTCCACCTTGTTGACGTCCGCACCGAGGTCGGCCAGGGATGTCGTCACGCCCGCAGGTCCGAGAATCGCGCTTTCGATGACGCGTAGCCCTGCAAGCGGTGCCCGATGACTGCTCATCTGAATGTGCTCTGAGACTTGGGGTCTAGGCGCTCGCGTGCCACGATCCCTGGGTGCAGCATCGCAGTTCCGCGCATCCCGGGCCGGGCGCCGTCGTGTCAGACTAGGCCGATCCTATCTCAATAGCGGTCACTGGAAGACGGCGCCGCCCGGCACGCCAACGGCCGCGGGCCGCTAGATTTCGCGGATTCGCGGATTCGCGGGGTAGTTGGAGGGTAAGGGCTCTGATTTTCCGGGGGGCCGCCCCTGAGGTAACGAGATGGACTCCCCCGGTTCGGGGCAGCGTTCGCCGCGCCGGTCGCAGTCCGCCGTCCGGTTCAACTCGGCGCGATGAGCAGGTGATCGTCTAGATCGCCGACGAGATCCATGAGCGAGTAGTCACGGTAGCTGAAGCGCCAGCGGCGGTCCACACGTTCGAATTCGTCATGATAACGACCGGCAGCGATGACCTGGAGCGCCACTCTCTCCGTCGCCTGCAGAACCGTGAAGTAGGAGCGGCACGTCGCGCGATCAAGCGCCTCGTCGATCTCGATGATGGGATTCGTGATTACGTGCTTGGTGCGCGGCGTGCCGTCGGCGTGCAGGCGCACGAAGCGCCGCCAGGTCTCGAGCATTGCGGCACTGCCGAGCAGCTCCGGCTCGCCACGCAGTCGCATCCGTGCATGGTCAAAGAGCGCCGCGACGCCCGGCAGATCTCCCGCATCCATCAGCTCTGCATAACGATACAGCAAATTGCCAATCTCGACGGCACTTTGGCTCATCTTTGCCTCTTGCCACCCGCTCAGGCGCGCTGCCAGTGCACAGTACGGCGCCCGGCGAGCCGCGACAGCGCACCACGCGCGTGCAGGTAGTGAAGCTGCGCCAGCGTCTCACCGTACGCGAGCAGGCCGGCCACGCCTTCGCGAGGCCAATGACCAAACAGCCCCGCCGCCCCCTGCGCGCGCACGCACTTCCTCGAAGTTCACGCCCCAGGTCTCCCGATACCGCCGCAGCGCGCCAGCCGACAATCCACCAGCACCCGCCGCGCTGCGCCGAGCAGGCGCGCTCATGCGGGCGGCCACACCAAAGCGCCCGGCCAGATGCGCCGCCATGCCCAGTAAGGAGGCTCGATAGGGCTCATTGGCACGATCGCTCAACGACCTGGGCTGCGAGGTTCAACTCACTCTTTTGGCCGTTACGTTGCGTCGGCGCATCGCCTGGTTGGCTCAAGCCCCGTAAGACGGGCGAGATTGAGCCCGAGAATCTTCGCCTTGTCCTCGCGCGTGATCTGCTGGTAACCCCAGCGATCCTGCAGCTCGGCGGGCATGTCTAAGTTGCGGATGTAGTCGACCACACGCGGCAGATCGTCGAACGGCAGATCGCACCCGAGGACGATCTTGTCGGCAGACATCCACTGCAGCGCAGTGCCGATCGCGTGATAGCCCCGATACGGGGCCCGCTGGTACCAGCCGATGATGCCAGAGAGACTGAGGTACAGATTGCGGTGCTTGCCGCATAGACCGAATAGTTCCTCCGACTGAGGCCAGCCGGCGTGGTAGGCGATGATGCGCAGCTCCGGGAAGTCGAGCAGCACGTCATCGAGCTGGCGCACCTCGCAGTATCGGCTCGGCTGCGGACACACGTAGCTCATCCCGGTATGTACCGTGAGCGGCACGTTCAGCTCACACGCTTTCTCGTAGAACGGCCAGAGCCGCTTGTCGTTGATCGGACCGTCATCCTCCGGCTGGTACAGCTTGCACAGGCGCGCCCCGCGCTCCTTCACGAGATAGTTGAGCTCCCACTTCGCATGCGCGATACCGCGACGGATCACCGGGCCCACGTTCGCCTCGAGATACATCCGTCCCTTGTACGGCTCGATCTGCTGCATCATGAATCCGTTGGTCGATAGCGAGACCGTTCCGCCGGTAACATCCATCATCGGCTCGCGCAGACAAAAGGCGACGTCGACACCGGCTTGGTCCATGTACTTGATGAGCTCGCTGGCGATCGGGTGCGGCCACTCGCCGCTCAGATCCCGACCAGACCAGGCGCGCAGCACCCCATCTACGCTACCCCACCAGCGGCTCACGCCCGGGTAGTAGCTGATCTCGGACATCGTCTGCGGGTTCATGAAATGACACTCGGTCAGCGCGATGAAGTAGTCGGAAGCGCCCATCAGTCGATCTCCCAAGTTCGTAATTCACGGTCCGACAGCCGACGTCGATCCACCGTTTACCCATCTTCGCCATAAGGGAAAACACCTACCCTCAAAGCGCATTCAAGCAGTCATGCCACGACGAGCGGCACGATACACTGTCTCGTGCAGCAGCATCGCTCGACTGCTGCCGCAATGCCAGGGTCTCGCGCCCCGCGTGGCCCGAATTGACGCCGCGACGGCCGCATCTGATTCGCTGCGCAACCGGGTGCTCCCGCACGCGCGCTTACACTGACGGCTCTCTATCCCACGCGGAGGAAGCTAAATTAGCGAGGTCGATGGCACTTCGGGGATGGGAATGTGAAGCCAGCACCTTTCGAATATCACGCTCCGCAAACGCTCGAGGAGACTGTACGCCTGCTCACGCAGCTCAACGAAGAGGGCGCCGATGCGAAGATTCTGGCCGGCGGTCAGAGTCTGATACCCATGCTCGCCATGCGCGTAGCTCGACCCGAGCACCTGATCGATCTGCGTTGCGTGCCCGATCTCGATTACGTGCGCGAGCAACCAGGCGGACTGGTCATTGGCGCCATGACGCTCAAGCGGGTGGCCGAGGACTCGGAGCTCGTGCAGGCGCGACAGCCGCTATTTCATGCGGCCACCCGCCTCGTTGCCGATCGCACGATCCGCAACCGCGGCACTGTCGGCGGATCCTTCGCTCACGCGGATCCGGCGTCGGAGTATCCGGCGGTCGCATTGGTTCTCGGTGCGCAGTTCACGGCGGTGGGCCCGGCGGGTCGGCGCCGGATCGCGGCCGCGGGTTTCTTCGTGTACAATATGACGCCGAGTCTCGAGCCGCGCGAGATCCGGGTCGAGGTGGAGCTGCCCGAGCTGCCGGCGGGTGCGGGGTGGGCGATCCAGGAGTTCGCGCGCCGCCACGGCGATCTCGCCCTCGTGGGTGTCGTCGCGGTTCTCGGCATCTCGGACAACCGCGTGAGCGAGGCGCGGCTCGCCGCCTACGGCGTCGGGGCCACAGCGCTGCGCTTGACGGCCGCGGAAGAGGCGCTGCACGGCGGGACGGCCGATGTGTCTGCGTTCGCCCGCGCTGCGCAGATCGCTGCCCGTTCGATCGACGAACCCACGACCTGCGTGCATGCGAGGGCCGAGTACCGGCGTGCACTCGTGCAGGCGCTCACCGAGCGTACGCTCGATGAGGCGATGCACCGTGCGGCCTAAGCCGTGGCGCATGCGAGCCGCGAGTGCGACACCATGAGCCTGCGCCGGCGCGTCAGCCTGACGGTGAACGGTCGCAGCGTCGAGCGCGAGATCGACACCCGCATGACACTGGTCGATTTTCTGCGCGACGAGCTCGGGCTCGGTGGCACGCACGTCGGCTGCGAGCACGGGATCTGCGGCGCCTGTACGGTGCTCATCGATGGCCGCACGGCGCGCGCCTGCCTGAGCCTCGCAGTGCAGGCGGACAGCTGCTTGATTACGACCATCGAGGCGCTGCAGGATGCGCAGAGCGGCCGGCCGCATCCGATCCAAGAGGCCTTCATCGAGGCACACGGCTTGCAGTGCGGATTCTGCACGCCGGGATTCGTGATCGCGACAGTGGAATTGCTGCGAGATCACCCCGATCCGAGCGAGGAGCAGATCCGCGAGGCGCTGAGCGGACACCTGTGTCGCTGCACGGGGTACGAGAGCATCCTTGCCGCGGTGCGGCTCGCTGCTGAACGCATACGTCGGGGTACTGCGCCATGAACGCCAGCGATCCGCCGGGCCTACGAGGGGAACGGCCCGATCGGTACGTCGGCCGCCCCGTGCGTCGGATCGAGGATAGCGGGCTCGTCGCGGGCAGCGTGCCGTTTATCGGCAATGTGTCGTTCTCCGGGATGCTTCATTGCGCGATCCTGCGCAGCCCGCATGCCTACGCACACATCGTGCGTATGGATACGCGCCGAGCGGAAGCGTTGCGCGGCGTATTCGCAGTCCTCACAGGTGAAGACGTACGTCGCTGGTGCAATCCCTGCATCACGGCCCCGACCGGATGGGGGCTGTATTGTCTCGCCGTCGATCGTGTCCGCTTCTTGGGCGAGCCGGTCGCCGCAGTGGCGGCAACGAGCCGCTATATCGCTGAGGATTCACTCGAGCTCATCGACGTTGAATATGAGGTCCTGAGGCCGCTTGCGACGCCAATGGCGGCGATTGCGCCGGGGGCCCCCGTCCTGTTCGATGGCCAGAGCGACAACATCATCCTCCGGCGTCTATACAACTGGGGACCCGTGGACGATGAATTTCATGCGGCCACGCACATCGTGCGCGGTTCGTTCCGCTGGAATCGCGTCGGCGCCAACCCCATGGAGACGTTCGGCTGCATCTGCCAGTGGAACCTCGCGGACGAATCGCTCACTTGCCATGGCGCCTACCAGACCCCGAGCTTCATGGCACTCGGCCGCGCCGCAACACTGAAGCTGCCGGCCAACCGAATAAAGGTAGTGAGCTATCCCCAGGGGGGCGGATTTGGGTGCAAGGGTGGGCCACGCGCGCCCGATATCG
>VFSW01001024.1_pt1 | contig 41652 bp, 66 predicted proteins | sample 5358111 | NCBI WGS metagenome assembly VFSW01 (sample SAMN11554181, study PRJNA540505) | mine drainage metagenome | isolation source: sediment from site ElyBrook_90M | place: USA: Ely Copper Mine, Vershire, VT | collected 2017
TGTAATATATCTATTATAATAGCTAATGTCAAGTCGGAGCAAAAATAGCGTGCTTGTAACCCTATATATTATAATAGATTGCAGACGCAAAAATATATATTTTGCCTGTGATTTAAAACGAGCCGCCGCCCCTCATTTCTTTGGGTTTGACGGCATAACGGTAGCCCTAAGCTGCCGACAATAAAAACATTCTTAACGTAGGATTTCGATGCAAGTAGAAACCATAAAAAACGGATTAACGACTCGGGCTCGTTCGGTCAGCTTGAGGGCATGGTTAGTTTGCATTTTTGCCGCATGATAGACTTGAAGCAAGATACTTTGTTCGGCAAGCGAACCATTAGCACCATCGGATTTGACGAACAGCAATTAATACGCGACATACTTTACTTGCACTGCAATGGCAGACCGATTGACTGCGATCCGACATACAGCGTAGGGAATTTTTATAAACACGGCTTGCCTAAACCAAGATACAGATTTGACCTTGAGCCACAATGCGACGACGTAGAACAAGCGAGCGCAGACAAGTTACCATTGGAAGATGCAACCGTTGAGACAATGATGTTTGACCCACCGTTTGTGATTGGTGGAGCAACTTATAATGAAAGTGATGAAGGGTCGTGTATAACGGCGAAACGGTTTACAAGTTTTACGAGCTGGGAAGAACTGAGGCAAATGTATGAAGGTTCACTGAGGGAAGCCCATAGAATTTTGAAGCCAAAAGGAGTTATGATATTTAAAAACCAAGATACGGTAGCCGGAGGACTGAATTACTTTTCGCATGTATGGATTATGAACAAGGCTGTTGAAGTGGGTTTTTATCCAAAAGATTTATTCATCCTTTTGGCGAAAAACAGATTGATAGATGGGCGAGAACAGGAACACGCGAGAAAGTTCCATTGCTATTACTGGGTGTTTGAGAAGAAGGCAAGCCGTGTTGCTTATTCGGCAAAAATGACAAACTAATGAACGGAGCTAAGCTGCGCCGAACTACCCAATGACTAACCACAAACCCCATAACGAATCTTTACTTAAAGGACAAACGCACTCGGCTGATCGCGTCAGCTTGAGCGACTGGTTAGCCGGTGCCGCAGCCCTCCCCACAATAACCCTTTGGCAACCGTGGGCAACATGGATAATGCGAGGATGGAAAAAGATTGAAACGCGTATACACCCCCGTTTTGAATGCCTGAACGGTAAGCGGATTGGAATACACGCTGGCTTGCGGGTTGATGATAGCCCTATTGTTACGCACAACCCGTACTTGACCCGTGAACAGATTATTTTCCAACCCGAAGATGTGGTGTGTGGATTCCTTCTTGGATCTGCGCTCGTAACCGGATTTCGGAGACTGAACGACAGAGACAGCAACGACGCACTTATTGACTGTGGGTGGAAGCAAGCCCGGTGGGGTCTCTTCCTGAGCGATATTCGACTTGCACCGAAGCCGATTAAGATTCGCGGAGCGCAAGGTATTTGGACGTTCAGAAATGGCGGCACCGGCTAACTACTGATTAGACGGACAAGTCCTTGATATTACATTATTTGAAGGAGCCAACATGACCACGACCAATGTGGGGCCGATGAAAGCCGGAATTGATGTTTCCTTGCGATTTATATGCGACATAGAACGAGAAGGTGCTACGCTATATTACGGAAAATGTCCAGAACTTCCGGGCGTTCATGTTGAGGGCGGCACGCTAGATGAAGTTATGACAAACCTGAGGGATGCATGTAGCGGGTATGTGCGGTCAATTATGAAACATGAACTAGAAACAATGAGACAGATAATCGAGTTGAAGGAGCCAACATGACCACGACCAACCCAATGAAGCAATGTGAGTATATCGTTCCAGAGGTAGGGATGCAGAATCAACATCGTTGTGTGTTCCGCGCAAGTCAGGGACGATTCTGCAACACACATCAGCGCATTTTCAACCGAACGGGGCGAACGAGGGGACAGAATTGGAAGGAACAAACCGTGAAACTGGCGGGAGATGCGAAAAACTTTTTGAACGCGGTTGCCGGGAAGTTGACCACCGAAGAACTGGAAGAACTTCGCTACCTGCTTGGTGTGCGAACTCCACTGAAAGATGAGGCATGGCAAAATAACTTTGACCGCCTCAATATCCAAAATGGATTCTACAAACAGAAATTGGCAGCAATCAAAGAAATCTTGGAGGAGCTATGACCACGACCAATGATACAGAGAAGCAAGAGTTTGAGAGGTGGATAAGTGAGAAACTTGGATTTTCCAAAGAGGGGATGGAGCTATTCAACGATATATTACGCAGTAGTCCAAAAGACTTCGTTTCTGAATTTAGTGTCGATGCAATCCGCGACATTTGGAATACGACTTGTGACCTGTGGCTCGAACGCCGGAAACTGGAAGAGTGGACAAACGAATTGGGAAGCGAAGTTATAAGACTTGACAAAGCCAATACCACCCTCACCTCCGACAACGAGAACCTGAAAGCAGACGTTCTTGTCTGGAAGAATACAACCGATAATCGAAACGAGGTCATTGTTTCTTTGAGAGAACAACTCGCCACCCTGAAAGCACTGAACGAGAGGATGAAAGAGGCGATATTGGTTCAATGGACAAGGTTGAACGAACACGGCACACACTTCCATTGCATCTTTTGTCACGTCGAGGAATTTGTTGGAACGACCATAACCCACAAGCCCGACTGCATCGTTCTCGCCGCCTCCGAAGGGGGAAAGAAGTGAAGAAAAGGAAATCAATGCAAAAACCTCGAGATTTTCTGGTTCCGACATTTTGCGAACACGGCGGGCAACAACCTCAGATAGGCAAATTTCTGGAGGAATAAAGATGGCTATTGAGTATGTGCAATCTTAGCAAATCACTAAGAATTGTTATAATAAATCGGAGAAAAGAATAGATGGAAAGATCGAGAGTAATGCTCCACCTCGAGGCGTTGAAGAGATATAGGGAGGCAGTAAAACCATTGATTGCCTATAAAGTTGAAATCATGCAAACAGCTCCACAAAGTATTGTTATTGCTGAAAACGCCATTGAGATTCTTTATCCAAGCGACGTTCAGAAGCTGCTGAATTATATCGATGAACTTATTCTTGCAACACAAATAGAGACGCTGTCTCGAGGAGGAATAAATGAAAGACGTATATCTTTGTAGTAGATGCGGACAGCTCTGGACAAAACCCTTTTGCAGAGATTGTGGAAGGATACTTCAATCAATCTTTTTCTGGTGGAGGCGTATATGAGACTTCAGGAAGCAATGAGAAGCGGAAAGGATTTTCGTGAGGCTGGAGACAAGTTATGGTGGACAGCGGTTGAAAAAGATGAGATGGATGGAAGTTTGTGGGGATACTCAGAAAACTTCACAAGGACAATTACAATAAGAAGTTTTCTGTCAGACGATTGGGAAATCAAAAAGGACGAAGAATTCAATAAGTATCGAACCGCCGCCTCCGAAGGGGGAAAGGAGCCAACATGACCACGACCAATGAACCGACAGAGAAGCAAGAGTTTGAGAAGTGGAAGAAGGAACGAGAACTTGGAAATGACACCCGCGCATTATTTAATGTCGAATACGTATTTGATCTCCACCTTTCCCTTCAACGTGCCAATGAGAGGATTAACAAGCTCGAAGAAGCCAAAGAGTGGGACGATGCCCATATCGACAAACTGACTTACGAAACAAAGGTTCTCACCGAGAGGGCAGAGAAAGCGGAAGAGGACTTTGAATTGGGACGCGGTATTGCACTTAAGGAAATCGACCGTCTTACCTCCGACAACGCCACGCTGAAAGCAGAGAACGAATCACTCAAAAAGGAATTGGAGGCCGTGACAAAACCATACTGGCCTATATGCGATGTTGAGGGTTGCCAAGAAGAATCTTGCAATGGCGGTGGCTGTTGGAGAGACACGGGATATTGGTCTGTTTGTCAAAGACATTCCAAGATGTTCCGCGATGGAGCGACTAAACCAACGATGAAAGAATCTGCGGTCCGGCGAGAGAAGGGCCGCAATTCGATAACAGGCTATTTGCCCATTCAGAAAGAGGCACAATGATGAAACTGAATCTTGGAAGCTATATTCATCCACTCGAAGGATATATCAATCGCATTGCTTCTACTTGGGGCTTTTCACGGATGAAAGAATTGCGGCAAGCGCATACGATAAAAAAGCCGTCGAACTATTCGGCGAATTTGCTTGCTTGAATTTTCCAAATGAGAGGCAGAAATGATCTATATCCTGATAGGCATAGTATATCTCGTCATTGTCTTACTGTTGATGCGTTTCTTTCAATTCGTTTCTGAGACAGACGAACAAATTGCACAAATGCACAAGGAGATCCAATCATGCAAGAAAAAACCAACTACGCGACAAGGGCGCTCGTCCTCGGCGGTACGGCGTTCCTGATCGGCTTTGTATTCATAATCATGCTCATGGTGCTGATATGGAGGTAGACGAATGGGAGAAGCTACTTCAGTATGCTCGTAACCTCGTAAGGCAGGCCGTTATCACGAAGGACAGGGAAGAACGCGCCGAACTCTTAGGCCGTGCCTTCGAGCTTGCAATAGACGCAAACAACATCGAAACCAATCCACAACTTCAACTATTTGAAAACGCATGAGAACCGTCAGCGTGGACCTCATAACCAACTGGCTTCCCCTGTGGGATGCTATAAGACTGGCTCGATCTACCGGATATTCTCACATTGTAAAGTGCCAGACAGGCCAGAGAGAGCGTTTCGCCGTCGTTTCGATCGTTGACACCATCCCCGAAGGTTGCGGGCCCCTGGTGTCAGATCTCGGTGAAGTCTACGCAATCCAAAAAAGGGTTAAACCCGGCAATGTCATGTGCCATTTCAAGACGCATTTGACGTATAGATGGGAGAATGAATGAAACGTATCTTGCCCAACGTGCGCCCCACCCTTACCGACGAACAGAAGGCAAGTTGTCCAGACCTTTGGAAAAGGTACCGCGATAGCGTTTATTCGGTCGAGGATGGCTCTGGAAGGCATCGAAGAATAAAAATGGACAAAGAGACGGCGAAAAGAATCGCAACCAACGTGCGAAGAATTGCTATCAAGCTCTTGGAGGATAAATCGTTACATCTGTGACGTTTCCTATTGCATAAATTCAGGTAAGTTTTGATATTGCATTGCGCCTGTCCTCATGACGCAAGCGCATTATGATGGTGGTGGGACAACCCCGGACCGTATACGGCGGCCTCGGGGTTTTTTATTGTACCGAATTTGAATACCACCGACATGTCTATGAAATCGCAAACCAGTATGACAGCACGATATTCGCATAGTTCCTTGTCGGTTTAATTTCTTCACATTCCAAGAGGGAGAAATGATATGCAAAACAATATGCCTCCTCGCTTTTCTTGCGACGGTCTCCCTGTCTCAATCCTTCGATGAAATCAAATTCCAAATCGCAAAGTATGAATCCAACCACGGAAAATACAGACTCAACAAAAACAAAAACAAAAACGGAACCGTCGATCTTGGAATCTACCAAATTAACTCTCGCAACCTACAACAGTCAAGCGACACCCTCTGTGTTATTTTCAACCATATATTCAAACGCTATAAGATTGGGAAGAAAACTGCCGACAGAATCCGGGCAACCCAAATGAACGATTCTCTCAATGAAGACCTGGCCCGCGCTCTCTACAATCTCAGAGGCATCAAACAATGGACTTCGAGCTATAAGTTTATGGTGGGGAAGTGACGTTGAATGAGAAAGCCATTTGAAAAAGGGAACAAACAAGGGAAAGGCAGGCCGAAGGGTTCGCCGAACGCCTTTAGTCGGACAGCGAAAGAAGCGTTCCAATTCGCCTTTGATGAACTCGGCGGCTGGACAGGACTTGCCAGGTGGGCAGACAAAAACAATTTCAACAGGACGACGTTCTACAAGCTCTACGCCCGACTCATCCCTATCGACATCCAGTCAAAGGGAGAATCAATCACCCAATTCATCGCCCGAATTGATTCGCAAGGTCGAGTTAGTACTACCGCGACTTTACCAGAAGCAAACGGAAGCGATATACAGCCCGGCGAGGTTCGCGTTAATTGAATCGGGCACGAAGACCGGAAAGACTTTGGGTTGTGCGATTTGGTTAGTAGACTACGCTTGGAATCATCCGGGCTCAAGATGTTGGTGGATAGCCCCGGTCTACAAACAAACGAGAATAGGTTTTGAACGATGCAAGTCTTTGCTTCCAATCTCTCTCATCAAGGTCAATGAATCTGAAATGATTCTTACTCTCCCAAACGGTTCAATCATCGAAGGCAGGACGGGCGACAACCCTGATAACCTGTTCGGCGACGCTATTGTCCGGGGAGTGGTAGACGAAGCAAGCCGCTTGAAGGAATTAAGTTGGCACGCTATACGAACAACCCTGACTCAAACACAGGGACATTTAAGAATCGTTGGCAATCCAAAAGGAAAAAAGAATTGGTTCTATCGTCTTTGTCAAATGGCGAAAGATTCTCTTGTTGACAAAACTCAATTCTCCTATCATCACCTTTACAGCACGGACAACCCCTATGTCAATCCGCAAGAGGTGGAACTTGCTAAACACCTTCTCCCGCGCCATGTGTTCGAGGAACTGTATCTTGGTATTGCCCAAGACGACATCGCGGGAGTCTTTACCAACATACGCTCGTGCATTAAAGATACATTTGCCGCTCCAATCTACGGCGAGTCATACTATATGGGATTGGACCTTGCCAAACACTCCGACTTCACAGTCATAAGCATATTGAACCAGAAGAAAGAACTCGTTTACTTCGAACGCTTCAATCAACTTGATTGGGGATTCCAGAAAAAGAAAATTGAATCAATCGCGCAGCGTTATAATAACGCGGAGATAACGATGGACTCGACAGGCATTGGAGATCCGATCTATGACGACCTGAAAGAGCGCGGTCTCAGTGTTGTCGGTTTGAAGTTCACGAACGAAAGCAAGAAGCGACTCATCGAAGGATTGTCTATCGCAATTCAGGAACAACACATTTCATTTCCAGACATTCCCGATCTGTTGTCAGAGCTTGATATGTTTGAATATCAGATAACGCCAGCGGGGAACGTAACCTACTCGGCACCCGAAGGCTACAATGACGACTGCGTTGTGTCCCTAGCTTTAGCCAATATGTGCATTGAATCTGGAATGAAGCTGACGCTGGCCGATACCAGAAACGTAGCAATGGAAACTATGGAAGCGATAACGGTTACGAGGGACTATTGATGGAGCTTTACTACATCGAAGAATGGATAGGAACAATTCCCCACTTGGCTCTATGGCATCACGGTCGCGGCGGTTCGTGGCTGTTGGTTGATAGCAAGGCGGGGTGTCATTACTTTAAGTTTTCGATGAACTGATGAAACTCTTTGAACTCATAAAGAAACTCATTTCTGAGCGTTGGCATGGAGAACTACGTATAAAGTTCTATGATGGAAAGATTGCTCACTGTGAGAAGGTTGAGAGTCTGGATGTGGAAACCTTAAAATAAGGAGGATGTATGGAATGGATCAAGTGTAGCGATAGGATGCCGGAGGAGCATCAATCAGTATTGGGATTCATCCAGAATAGGCCACAGGTGATGATCCTGAGGTTTAGTGCCGACGCAGAAGATGACTATTGGTTCTCAGATGAATATGACGACGTTTTTCCAAAGTCAGACATCACCCATTGGATGCCGTTACCGTTATCACCTAAACCATAACAAATGGAGGAAAGATGGAAAATAAACCACTCAGAATGTACCTAGTCAAAGATAGTTTGGGCGGAAGCCATAGAATAATGGCAGAACAATGCACGTGGACAGAAAAGAGTGTGCCCGTTTTCTTTGCAGAAAATCGAGTGATTGCGTATTTCACGCAGCCGATCTTTGTGAAGGAAATCAAGACGAAAGAGTAGTCCAGATGTAAAATAAGCCCCAACTGTAAGAAAACAGAGGGCAGGTTGACACGGCAAGAGAACCACGATAGGTGGGGTTGCTGCCGATGTTAGCTTGCCCTTTTTATTTGTCTAAGCCTATGGCATACAAAAAATCTCCTAAGAATCAGATCATCGAAGCGAAGCCTCAAGACTTGCCGGAATACGGACAGCTCGTATCCATAATGCAGGGCGAGACCGCTTCCATCATCACAGATTACTATAGGCAATACGTCGGCGGCGTTGGTGTGCCAGCAGAACCTGGAAGCGGTATCTTCATCAACTTCGACCGCGTTCAGAGGACTCAGACCTATCAAGAACTGTTTGCCTATGAGATGTATGCAGAGGTTGAAAGAGATCCACATATATCCGCAGTGATGGAATCGGCTAAACTTAACGTGGCAGGAATGAAGTGGGACGTCTCACCTTATCTCAAGGGAACAGAGAAGAAACCCAGCGCAAGGAATCAAGCAGTAGCAGATTTTGTCAGAGACACACTCAAGACATCAAGCCAACCCTCACAGAATGGTGGGATAGTCTATGCCTTCCCACAGCACATCTACAACTGGATGGATGCGTTGGGTAAAGGATTTTCAGCCTCGGAGATCGTTTGGGATATAACACCCGATAAGGGCGTACGAATCAAAGACATCATCAACCGTCCACAGAGAAGGTTCCAGTTTGATGCTGTAGACAGGTCTCTGAAACTCAGGACTATCGAAGCTCCCTATTACGGGATAATGCTCCCGCCTAAGAAGTTCATCGTTCACAGATGCTCAAGTCAGTGGGACAATCCCTTTGGAGACGCTAAAGATCAAAGTCTTTATTGGATTTGGCTATTCAAAAGGACTGTGAGAAAGTTCTGGATGCAGCACCTACAGGTAGGGGCGTCGTCCATTCCTATCGTCAAACACCCGGCAAGTGCAAACAAGGAATTGAAGGCTGAAGCATTGGGCATTGCAGAGATGATTCGCAATGGAGCCTTTGGACGCATACCTGATAACTTTGAAATCATTTGGGCCGAAGCCAAGAACGCCATCCAGAACGCAGAGGCTTATGAGAGATTTGACAGGACGATGGATGATGAAGCCTCAAAGTGTATCAATGGACAGACCTTGACAGCGGAAGCAAGCTCGAACGTAGGGACAGGCTCAAGAGCGCTGGGAACCGTTCACCAAGTGACTCAGACACAGAGAGATATCTTCAGGGCTGAAGGTATGTCTTCAACCCTTAACGCAACGGTCGTGCCGTGGACATGTGATTACAACTTCTCGAATCTTGACGGCTATCCCCAGTTCAGGTTTGACCTTGAAGACTCTGAAGATTTGTCCAAGGAATCAACCATTGTTAAGAACCTGACTGATGCTGGCTTTGATTTAGACCCAGAGGAACTGTCAGAGAAGTTTAATTACACGATCACCAAGAAGGCGGTCCAACCTCTCCCGGGGGCTATTGCGGGAAAGCCGGATCCACTAGAGAAGATCCCGGCCGACAATCCACTAAGCAATTCAAAGGTTGACAAAAACGGTAAAGTATTGGAGAAACAAAATGCCAACGTTTAAGGATGCACCCCCGGCAATGAACAAGATTATGGAGGCGGCCTATTCCGCTGCTCTCAAGAAATACGCTGGCAACAAAAAGAAAGCCTCAATGATTGCTATTTCAGCAGCCAAGAACGCCGGCTATGTCAAAGGAAAGGATGGGAAATGGACGATGAAAAAGAAAGAAATGTCAGAAGAAATCGTGATTGACGCATTCAAAGAGGGAACATACCCACAGGGCATATTTGCCACTAAAGAGCTTTCAGAGATTGCGTCAACCTACGATCCCAAAGTCTATGAGGCTCCTATCCTGATAGGGCACATATCCGATCCATCATACAAGGGCAAGTCGGCAATTCCCGCCTTTGGATGGATTGGCAAGGTCAAGATTGCGGGCGACCATCTGAAACTTGTGGCCTCTCAGTTCTCAGACCAACTGAAAGACTTCATCAAACAAGGATTCTACAAGAAAGTCTCGGCAGCGTTCTTTGATCCCCAAGATCCCAATAACCCAACTCCGGGCAAGTGGCATCTTCATCACCTTGCATTCTTAGGTGGGACTCCACCGGCTGTTAAGGGACTCGAGCAAATAGCCTTCAACGAAAGAACGTGGACGCTTCTCACCAACGAAGGCAAATGGATTGCAGGCGTTGAAATGGCAGAAGCAGACGCGGCAGTCACGGTTGATGGAAACGCCATCGATGCAGTTGAAGAGGTAGGCGAAGAGGACACCCTCAAAGACCTGACAGAATCCTGCGCAACGTTCATTTCAAAGATCGAAGAGTCGTTAGGAAGTGACGTTGATTATGAGACACAGAAGAGTCGTTGCAGTCTAGCGGCCTTTGACCTTCAGAATGAAATCCAATCCTGTCTTGATATGCACTGGGCATTCCAGGAGAAACTTGAAAACATCGAAGAACATCAAGAGGCGGAGATGTCAGAGAAGAAAACAATTAAACAAGTGCTGGTAGAAATGGCACAAAACCTAATTCATAAACGAAAGGAAACTGAAGTGGACACAAAGAAAGAACAAGAATATCTGGCGACCATCGCAGAGAAAGATGCAAAGATAAAAGAGTTCTCCGACAAGGAAGCTCTGGCAGTAGCAGAAAAGGCCAAGGCAGATAAGGAGGCCTCTGACGCGGCACTTCTGGCAAAGGATGAGACCCTGAAGGCAGAGATTAAGACCTTCTGCGATTCGGCAATCAAAGAGAACCGAATGATTCCCGCCGAACGCAACGATGTGAAAGACGACAAGGGAATCGTGACCAAGAAGGGCGATGAGTCAATCATGTTTGACTTGGCAAAGACCAGCCCCGACGCATTGAAGTCATTTCAAGAGAAGTATGTCGTTGGCAGAGTTCCGCTTGGAGTTGTAGATTTCGGCAAGGACATCGAGCCCGATGGCAAGCCGCAAATCTTCAAGGATGCAGAGAAGTATGTGAAGGACCATCCGAAAGAGTTTGCAGACATCAACGAAGACGCTCAGAAGGTCAATCGGGCAGTCTATCTGCAAAAGATGGGACGTATCAAGTTCTAGCTTCAAGGGCAGTTGAACGTGCGACAATTCTTATTGACGTAAGACTACCTGATTCAAATGCGCTCTAAAAAGTTTAGAGGCATCAACAACAATCAACAGAAGGAGGCCAATCATGGCCAATGCGGTAGGTGGTAACAAATATGTCGTCAATACCAAGCAAGTCACGGCTGCGGCCAACTTGGTAGGGATGACGTTTGTCAACGCCAACGGAGCGGTTCCTGCAAACGCAGCGAAATGCACCGGCGGAGTTGTGCAGACTGATGTAACAAGCGGCGATCTCGGGACCATAGCTTATGGAACCGGGAGCCTTTTGAAGGTCATTGCAACGGGAACCTGCACAGAGGGTGGGTTTGCTGAAATCCTTACCTCAACCTTTACGACCAAAGATACAACGGGCGTAACGGGTGCTGGTGTTCAAGATGCAAGTTCAACGAATGCAATCGTTGGAAAATTCCAAACTGGCGGGTCGGTTAACGACACCGTTTTGGTTGAAATACTCGACGGTCTTAACCACTAAGGAGAGCGATCATGTATACAGATAGTCAAATGATGTATCGCAATCCTGCGGGAGCGATTGAGTTCAAAGAGACCACAGATCGTGTGGCCTCGTATTTCAAAAAGGTCAGAAACTCTAACACGGGTGCGGTCGAACTGAAAGAGTTCGCGGCTGATGCATCACTCGGATTGCTGCGTATTGCGGATCCGGTGTTGACGTCACTCGTGCAGGGCTACATGCCACAAGTCACGATGATTGGGGATCAGATTTTCACCCCTCTCAGAATGGCGAAAGAAAGCGGCAAATTCCCGGCATTTGGAAAAGAAGCGTTTGTCATTCCGACCGACCTGAAACGCGCAATCGGTGGAAAGGTTGCTCGTATTCTTACACAGTCTGGGAGCGTCCCGATGAGTTTGTCCGAGTATGCACTCGGAACCGCGATTGAGAACAGGGAACGCAATGAGTGGGCGGGAAGTCCTGAGATGCTTCTCAATTCCAAGCTCAACACCGTTACCTCGAAGATCGCGCTCTTGAGGGAGTACAACCAGGCCGTTCTTGCAACGACAAACGGAAGCTATTTGTCCGGTCTGTCCACAAGCGGAGCCTCGAAGAAGTGGGGCGGAGCAACACCTACGGGCGATGCAGTGAAGGATATGTTGGACCTGATTCTCTTGGTCCAGTCCTACAACGGCGTCAGGCCCAACGTGGTATGGTTCTCTCCGGCGGCATGGCAACTGTGGAGAAGGAATCCCGCGGTCATTGACTTGCTGAAATATCAAGGCACGTCTGCTTCTCCCGCACGAGTCACCTATCAGGGCACGGCTGAACTTCTCGAAGTCTCGAAATGCCTTGTCGGTTATGCAGTGCAGGGAACGGGCGGAAAAGGCGGCGAGGGTGGGGTTGGAAAGGCTGCTCTCACGATGTCGTATGTGTGGGATTCTGTTCAGTCTGCGAATGCTGGTTGTGCGATCGTCGGCACCGCGGGTGGAATTGAACCCGCATTCGGTTACACGTACGAACGCGCAAACTCCCCGGTCGTGGAAAGCTACTATGAGAATCAAACCAAGTCTCAGGTCTACGATTACGAACATTTCTTTGACGCGGCAGTGACGTTGACTTCTGCTGGCGGCCAATACTATTCACTGGCCTAAAGGGAAAGGAGAAAAACATTATGGGTGTAACAACTGCTTTAAATCCTTATCTCCCAGCGTTGCAGGAGTCTCAGATGAACTACATTACGCCGTTCGGAACTACACGTTTCGTCGATGGCACGAATGGTGCAGATGGGAACAATGGCGCAAGCTGGGGCAATGCCTATGCAACGATTCAGGCCGCTGTCACAGCTTCATCTGCTGGAGATACAATCTATATCGCTTCAAAGACGATAACTGACTTCACCGGCGATCCCACGAGCTATGCCGAGACAATTATCATCCCGGCAACAAAACCCAATCTTTCTTTGATTGGTGTTTCGCGTGGACGGACACAGGGCGGATTACCTCAGATCAAGAAAGGTTCTGGGGCCGTAGCACTTCTGACCATCCGAGCGGCTGGATGCTTTATCAAAGGCATCGGCTTCAATGGCACCGGATCAACCGGAGGCGGGATCTTGCTTGATGATGACTACTCTACGAAAACGGCCTTCGGGACGACCATCGAAGGGTGTCATTTCAAAGGCTGCGTTGGAACAACGGCAACCGATGCTCGGACAGGTGGAGCAATTCAATGGTCAAGTGCTGGTAACGCTTGGCAGGTTCACATCAAGGGCAATCGCTTCTACAAAAACGTGGGCGATGTTGTTCTCTTGGGGACATCCAGCACGGTTCCGCAGGACGTTCTGATTGAAGACAATATCTTCTCAGGGCCGGCGGCAAGCGTAGACTGCAATCTCTACCTTGCGGGCGGTTCTGGAATGAATGGTGTCATCATTCGCAACAACACATTCCAACAGCTCCCGGCAATCGGTTCCGGGTCTGTCGTTCGCTTTATCGATGCGACGGGATGCGTTGGTATGTTGGTCGGTAATGATTTCGGTGCTCAAAGTTCCAATACGGGAACCACATTGACGTGGCTTGCCGCTGGAACGGCTGCGAAGATTCCCACAACGATGCACGTTGCTCGAAACTGGGGTCAGTCGATCACAGCCGCTGAGTCTGGCGAAATCAACATCGGTGCCAACTCGTAACAGATTCAAAAATTGCGGGGGGAGAAGTCTCCCCGCATTTTCTAACTCAACTCAAACGAATGAGATCATGACTAAAACAATTTTCTTACTCAACATCAACAACTTTGCACCGGAGATAACGAGAATCACCTATCCTTTTATCCGATGTTATGCCGAAAGGATAGGGGCAAAGATTCACATGATTACAGAAAGAAAGTTCCCCGATTGGCCGATAACGTATGAGAAAATGCAAATATACGAACTGGCTAAAGAAATCGGGAGCGATTGGTTTATCTACATCGATTCAGATGCGTTGATTCATCCAGAGTTTTTGGATATGACAAATCATTTGACGGAGGACACCGTGGCTTGCTATGGGAGAGACTGTGCCGATGTCAGGTGGAAGATTGACAATTATTTTGTCAGAGATGGTAGGTTCATAGGATGGGGCAATTGGTTTGCGGTGGCTTCTTATCTCTGTCTTGACCTCTGGCATCCGTTGGACATATCCCTGGCGGAAGCGGTTGGAAATATCACACCTACCCTTGATGAGGTTGCACACGGTGTAACGGCTGAGCATTTGATCGATGATTACACACTCTCAAGAAACGTAGCTCGCTATGGTTTGAAGTTCAAGACGTTCAAACAAATCTGGATGGAGAATGGAATCACAAACCCACTTGTCCAACACGAGTACACCAAGACAACATCCGAACAGGTAAAGTCTCACATGAAATTGATCCTCGACTGGAACGTTGAAAGCTATCTCGAAAGGTATAAATAATGCCATACTGCACCCAATCAGACCTTGAACAGAGAATAGGTTTATCTCAACTCGCAGCTCTAACCAACGACATCTGGCAGGTAGCCGCCCCAACGGGAGCCACGGCCACAAAGACAACGGGCGGAAGTCTTTCAGAGGTTGCCTACTATTACGTCATAACAGCCATAAGCGACAAGGGAGAGACGATTCAATCCTCTCAGGTCACAGATACTTGTGATGCTTCCAATCATTCAATCATCTTGGCTTGGAGTGCAGTCTCAACTGCGAAGGCTTACAAGATTTACAGAAGCCTCACGACGAATAGCTATGTAACGCCTTGCCTTTTGACAACAACAACGGCGGTCACCTACACCGACACCGGGGCTTTGACATTGGCTTCAGGTGCACCGACAAGCGATTCTTTCTTGCCAAATGTTTCAGTCATCACGGCATTGATATTGAAAGCAGACACGAAGATCGATTCTCTGGCTGGGCAAGTCTACACAGTTCCATTTGCGACGATTCCAGACATCATCAAGACGATCTCCGTTGATCTTGCCTGCTATTTCGCTTTTCAAAGGCGGCCCATCAACATCGAAATGCCGAAGATGTGGCAGACTGCCTATGACTATGCAATGACTCAGCTAGAAGCAATATCGAACATGCTCTTGAGGCTTCCGGACACGGCAACGGTTGCCAGTAGCGAATCAAGCATCGACACAAGCAACGCAACGGATCAAGTCTCATTCACCGATCCCAATAATCTACTGAGTAATTACTAATAGGAGAAACAAATGAAACGAATCATACTTCTCGCAGCATTGCTTACCGTCCTCACAATCGGATTGATTGGAGATAACAAACCAAAACAGTTTGAGATTACGTTCACGATTACTTATAACACGATGACGCTGGCAGACGCAGCGAAGAAAGAGGCAGCGATCAGAGACCTATTCAAAGATGCCTGCAAGGTAGATGTGTCAGTGAAAGAGGCTTCGAACACCCTATATTTCAATGGTCGCAATATCTTCATTGATACGATAGGCACTCTTCCCCTTTGGAGGGGTAGTAATCTTCTACTCCAAACGGTTCCAAATGTTCAGGTGAAGTAGTGGCCTGGCTCGCTGGTTGGCAATACAGGAAGGTTGTAACGATACCCGCAAGTTCGGCAACGACGAACTACAAGGTTAAGCTGGCTATTGTCTTCTCTGATTTAAACAGTCACGGCAACGCGGATTTCTCTGATGTCAGGTTCACGCTTTCCGACGGCTCGACGCTCTTGAAGTACGATCGCAAGACTTATGTTGCTTCAACGAGCGCAACATTTTATTTCAAAGACACCGATAATATCGGGGCGGGAACTACGGCCTTTATGTATTACGGCAAGGCTTCTGCAACAGACGGGAGCGATCCGGCGAATACCTGGACGTTCTACGATCCGGCAACGGGAAACTTGACCGCAAATTATACTGAAAGAAACATTCAGGAAGCTACCCAGCATCAGACGTTGCAATGGTCTGTCGATCGCTATATCATCAATTCGGCAGTCCTCAGTGACACGGAGATGTGGGAACTGGCAGGGGTGAGCGGTGCAGGTTTTGAGATTCAAGCCGATTATAAAATGTTCCAAGTCACTGGACACAATACGCAGTTTGGAGTTTGTGCGCGATACGCCGCCGGGGTTGGAGTGTATTATGTCAGGGATGTTGAAGCAAATTCAGTCGCAGTCAAACAACTCTCTGCGGATAAAGAAGTCACGCCTCCCCACGCGTCGGTGAACCTTGCAACAGGAGCGGTGGCGAGTTACAAGACAGCGGGGACATGGTATTCGTTCCTCGGGCGGATGGCTGGTAGTGCTTTGCATGGTGAGACTTCCGTTGGTGAGTCTGTCGATGGAACCGATGCAACATGGTCAACTGGAACATGGGGCCTGTTTGCATTCGTCGATCCGGGATTCCCAGTAGACTTCAGAAATGTCTACGCAAGGGAATACGTTGCTAACGATCCGGTTCCAACTTTGGGAACTGAACAGGTTAACATTGCACCGACAACGACTTTCAGCTTCAGCGGGGCTAATGCCAATCTTCTGATGAGTTCCGATTCGAGCATGGAGTATTCGCTTGACGGCGGATCAACGTGGACGACCTGCACAACGAACACAGACTTATCAAGCGTTGAACCTTCAATGACCTCAACCAACGGAATATGGGTCAGGGTTGCGCCCGATGGTGATGTTCAAGTAATCACTTTGACCGCTGGCAACGCAACGGCTCCGGTCTGTACGTTCTCTTGGACGGGAACAAATGCTTTTCTACTGATGAATTCAGATTCAACGATGGAGTATAGTTTTGACAATGGCAGAACATTTACAGCCTGCACAACAAACACCGATTTGTCTTCCCTGCTTTGGTATATCACACAGTCCTATGGAATCAAAGTCAGGTTCAAAGGTGTTAATCAAACCCTGTGGAGTGCGGTTCAACAAATTCTTACGAGAGGCTACCCGATGAGATACAGAATATCAAACATCGAGGATCAAATCATTGACACCTTAAGAGCAGACACAACCAATTTTACGGGCTTCATGATTGATACATTCGTCGGACAAGTCAGTCCCCAGATGTTCATGAATCCAGAATACATGCAGGGCTTCATGAAGATTCTTCCCTTTTGTCTTGTGTCTTATCAGGGTAGAGTGGGAGCGAAGTCAGACCGGGACTCGAGTGGAAAGACTTACATCCACACATTGACGTTTAGGCTATTCATTGGCACAGGGCAGGCAAGGTCAAGCCAAGAATCCCAGAGAGCCGCCTACGATGCCCTTGCAGCCATCTACGATGACCTACACGGCAAGATCCCGGCTTGCACGCCTCAACAGTTGCCCGGCTACACGCCTTTGAGTGGCACGGCTATTACAACGTCAGAATTCAATCCTCTTTCCCCCCTGTATGAAACCGGTGGACAGGATGAGCAGGTGGTCGTAAATCTTCCGGGGATCGTGGTGTACCGTTCGGACTTTGCTCTGAGGCTCGTAGCATGATTAACATTCAAATCGACGGCCAACTTCCGCAACTAAACGCGGATCTTACTCAGGCGATGGAACAAATCGCAGACGTGATGTATAGGAGCGTTCAAGAGAATTTTATTGCAGGTGGAAGGCCAAATCAATGGGCGCCATTACAACCGCTGGGAGTTGATTCACATCTTTATCAATCGGGAAGACTCTTTGAAAGCATTCAATTGATGTGGGATGATAAGTCTGCAACCGCCTTCATCGACACAGCGAGAGTTCCCTATGCGGCTATTCTAAACTTTGGCGGGACGATCAAGCATCCGGGGAGTAATAAATTCCAGGCTTTCATGTATGGCGGAGAGATGATCTATACTCATGGTACAAGACCCCACGATATAAACATCCCCGCGAGAACATTTATGATGTTTCAGGATGAGGACAAAACAAGGATTCTGGACGTTCTCAGCTCGGCAATCTTTACTACAAGTCAGGGAAGAGAACCATGAGGGATTCGATACTTTTTCGACAACCAAAGAATAAAGGCTGGCATGTCCGGTTTGGGATGGATATTGACTTTTGTCTGCCAATCATACACGAAATAATTTTCTTCCTTTTCCGTCCACTCAATGTAATTGTTCCATTCTTGGACAAAAGATTCGACGGTGAGAATATGTCTAATCGTATCAGGAACAACGGGCTTGGTCTTGACGCTATCTTGTGCGGTCGCGGTCAGACAAACGCAGGCCAACAGTATGAATGTTTTCATAGTCACCTCCATTAAAAAATAACGAAACAGGGACGGAAAAGCAATGTCAACACAGAACAACCTATTCCAGGGCGCAGAGATAAACGGAAAACAGTTTCCCTTCGTGCGCGTCACGGTGGCAAAACAGCACGAAATTCTAAAGAAATTCAGGCCAAAGTTGCGTGATGCTTTTTCTCAACGATTCAGGCCGGAGACAAACAACTCCCGGATGTGGAAAAAGGTTCGTTCTCTTGCTTTTGTGAAAGACTGGAAATGGAAGTATTTCTTCATTGTTCCAAAAGAGCTTCGATTGTCACAAATCAGCCTTAAACTTTCGGGGGAAATACAGGCCAATTTTTTCGACTATGTGGCGGCGGAGGTGAAAGGGCACGACGCGCCTTTGAACTCATTGAATCCTTCAAGGACAGAGACCAGTCCTACAAGTTAAACAGGCTCCAACGCTTGCCAGAACAATATGATTTCGATTATCAAATATATCAATTGGCGAGGAAACTTGGACAGTCCGAGCAGAAGATTCGGGAACAATATACGTTCGATGAAATCATTGAGAGAAATCTATTCGATACGCACGATAACTACATCGAGCGCGAGCTAATGAAGATGAAATGATATGGCCGATACAAACCTAAATATAACCGTCACGACCGATTCTGCCGCACTTCAGGACTTGATTACTAAGTTGAAGTCCGGCACAATGACGGTTGCCGATTACAACAAGACAACACGCACTTTGAGGGCTGAAACTATCGCAGGTAGTCAGGCCCAAAAAGACCTGGGCGACGTAATGTCTCAAGTTGCCAAGCAATCGAAATCGGCCACTGTACAAGAGGAAAGTCTTCTCGGTGTCATCCGGGCAAATCGTCGGGAACGATTTCTGTATATGTTCGCCATCACAGAAAGTATGACGGCGATCAATGCAGCAACGGGCGGGCAGAATGCATTTGCAAAATCTGTTTCGAGTGCGGCGGGGGCAGTATTCGGGATGAAGTTTGCTCTTGATGCGATGGGATTGTCTGCAACAGCGGCATGGCCCGTCGCTATTATCGTTGGAGCGTGGACAATTATTCGTGAGATTTTAGCTTCGCAGAAGAAGGCTACTGAAGACCTTAATGCGGAACTGAAGAAGCAATATGATCTTGAGGTCGGGCTTGGAATTATCTCTCCGTCAACTGCTCAAGCCAACGCCGCCGCAAAGGTAGGACAGGCGTCGGGAGAAATGACGCTCTTACAGGCAAAGAGGAAATCGCTCGAAGATATGCGCGATTCTCTGCTGAAGCAGGGACAGGGCCAGGCTGCGGTCGGCGTTATTGAACAATTGAAAACTGTCAATGAACAACTTGTAAAACAAAAGACGGCACTCCTGGAGGCTGAAGAAGCATATAAGAAACTTTATGATACGTCATCCAAAGGACAAAAGGATGCCATTCTTGGATTAGGCGACATTGCAGAACAGCGATTCAGGAGACGGGAAATAAGCTCAAAAGAATACATTGATCTACTCGAAAGAGAAATATATGACTATTCAAAACTTATTACATCGTCGAAAGATATTGCCGTTGTCGATGGTCTAAAAGTCAAGATGCAGGATGCATACAAGCAAAAGCTCGACGAGGCTACAAAATTAAAAGAAAAACAGAATCAGGTTGAAGAGGATGCTGGAGAGAATAATCTCCGCATAATGAAAGCGGTTGCTCAAACCGAGCAAGAAAACGCCGACTATCAAAGAAATGCTGCGCGAAACATTACTATTGGTGGCGTTTCAATGGCGCAGGGTGGAACCTCAACACAGGATTTTGAGAAACGACAAAAGGTTGTCCTCGAAGCAATGGAAGGCAAGGTCAAACAATCCGCAAAGGAAACAAGCGAAGCAACGAGGGTTATAGCGCGGTCTTTCGATGCGGTTGGAAATTCCATATCTGTCAACATCGTTGATAAACTTGGACTTGCCAATAATCTTTTGGGTGGATTCCTAAAGCAACTTCTTTCGGGGGTGGCTCAAATTGGTATCAACTATCTCACGGGAGGAATTGCTGGATTGCTCGGACTGGAAAGGGGTGGTGACGTTGTTCCCGGTGGCGGATCGTTGCAATTTGCGGCAATGGGCGGGAATTATAATTACGGTAAACTTCAGAACGTGATTGTCGGAGAACGCGGCCCGGAATTGATGCAGGTGGGGACAAATGGCGTTCGCGTCATGTCGAATCAACAAATGGGACGAATGGGCGGGAATTATCAGGGTGGAACGTCGGGTGGTGGTGGAATGCAGGTCCAAGTCGTTCCAATTATTAGTAGCACCGGGCTTTCGGTTATGGTCAAGTCCGGTCAAAGAATTTACAATAAGATAAGCAGATAATGGCCGTTGCCTATGTAAATATAACTCCAACCAATACCGTTGCATTCACGCGTCGATGTGCTGGCAATGGTTATCAAGATATAGTCTTGACGTTCACCAATCAGAGCGGGCCGACGGCTTCGGTTGTTGTATCGTTTTCCGATGTCTCGGCTCCATTCAGTTATGTATCGGGTGCTGGAGGGTTTACATTGGCGGCCAATGGAGACTCTAACACCATCACGATTAGATTTACACCCACGGTAGCGGGAACGTTCTCAGATTCAATCACGGTGAATTGTAGTGGCGGATTCACTCCACAGCCAACAGGAACAATAACCCTTTCGGCTTCGGCTTGGAGTCCAATCTATACGTTGCCACAAATCAATAATATGGCTTGCGGTGTCATTAAGGCAACACTTATAATGCCATTAACCGCCGATGAATTGACCGTGCCAACAAAAAATACGTTCCTTGATATTACAAGCATAACAGAGACAGGACAGGAACAACTTTCACAGGCAAGTGCTGGAACAGCCAAAATAACAGTTGTCGATGACTATACCACGCACACGGAGGGTTTTTGGTGGAAGGCTTCTCAATACGCATTGAGTCTCAGATTCTATCTCGTTGAGGGCGGGGCGGACACATTTCTTTTTTATGGTTCCATACAACCGCAACAGACAACATGGACAGAACATTATGTCGGGACATTGGGATACGTCAGGGAGGGAGAATTCATTCTCTTGTCCGCCGAAGGGGTTTTGTTTTCCACCGCAACGTCGGCCTGGGTAACGGAAGCGCTGGCCCGATCTACCATTTTATCGTGGCCGAGCGCTCCCGGTAATCGTGGTGTGATTGCATTAATAGATCTTTTTGAATGCATGCTTACAACCGCAGCGCTCAATGTGTGGGTAACGACGGGCGGATATGACATAGATGTGATTTTAGATACGTCAACGCCAGACCTTGTATACTATAACACCGGAACGGCTTACGATTTTTCATCTATTCATATTGGAACTAGCAGCTATAACTCAAGCGGAAGTTCAACATATTATATCAATGACTATTGGGACAACGCAAATACTCACGGTCATGCCCTCGCCATAAAACATGCAACGTTGCAGGATGCGATTTCGTCCATTCTTTTCAATTTTGGGCTAACCATGAGAATGTCCTACGATGTTGCAACCGAGAGACATAAAATTCAACTGATTCAATTGGGACGCGCCCACGCAACCCTCACAACTCAAGACAATAATCCAATCGACAGTTCGATTGTCTTCTCAACAAATCTTATTGGTGACGCCGTCAGGGTACAACAGGAGGATGCCGCAGCTTATGCCTGGGTATCAAAAAAATACAACTCAGCAGGACTATCAGATGCGAACCCCCCCCCGGGATACATTTCATTCGACATTGACAAGCCCATACTTTTCAATTTGGTTGTTCCAGACTATACGAGTGAGTACACATCTTCAAGATCGTTGTTTTTGAATGCGACACCGATAGCCATTGACGACATAAAGGTGTGGCGATATGATACCGGAGCATATTATGATCGGGGCGCCCTTGATGCCTATTCGATGCTCGATGCGATGGCAAAGTATTATTATTATAGGCTTCCACAAGTCAACAAACTTCAGGTGAATAGAACGTATCCAACCCTGACGCTTGGTGGATCACACTTGAATTCTGTTGTTATGCAAAGGATAGCCATTGATCTTGGTTCTGGTTCTTCAAACTATTATGCAAACAAAATAACAAAGAACGTATTAACAAACAATCTTTTGGTGGAATGGATTCAAGAATAAATCCGGCTTGACATAGCCTAACGAAAACAAATTCGAGGGCAGATTCTCCGCAATTAATGCGAGGAACTGCCCTTTTCATTTTAATACACGAAAGGATACAATCATGGCATTTCCAGCGTTTACAGGCGGCGTAGCCAACATAAAGGCGGCTGCATTTTTAGCGGTTTACGTCAAAGACACAACGAGCAGCAAATGGCAGACATTGGGGTCGATTGACAGCGGAGTTTTGAACATTCAGAACTTTGAGACCATCGACTCGGTCGGAAGGAACAGATCCAACAATGCTTTGGACTTCACGGCCAAATGTAATATGAAACAAGCCTCATTGACTGAATTGGAGCTTTTGGACAGTCTCTGCAATGGCACGAACGCCTTTCTGTTCAAGCTGACCGATGCGGTAGCGATTACAAGCGGATCTGTAGCAAGTGCGGGATGGATCGGGGTTACAGCCGCACAGGTCGGGGTAAAGGCTAAATTCGTAGCAGATGGAAGCCCGGACAAGGATGCACACATTGAGCTTCAATGGCAGGGTTCTATTGTCGTTTCGGACGCGAATCAAATTGCCTTGTTCACACCAAGCCTGATTGATACAGACTTTGCCTCAAGCGCCGACTCTGCGACTGCGGTCTTTTATACAATTGGAACCTACACGGCGGCGAAAGACGGCGGCAATCCAACGAACACGCACATTAAGCCTTGCGGGATTTCAACGGTTGGGCTTGATGTCGCGGGAGGTTCTTCGCCGGTTACAATTGGGCCAATTACCAACGCAAAGATCGGCCTTGATATGCTGGCGACTCAAGATGGTATCAGGAGATTCTTACCCAATTCGGTCGATATTTTGATTGAATACGATTGCATGGCAACGGCGAATGCGGATCTGTTGCTTCTTGCTGGCGCAACCGCAACCAAAGACATTCAGGGAATCGAAATCAAAGCAACGATCACGATGCTGAGTGGTTTGGTAATCACCATGGATAATCAAGTCGGCGTCCATACAAACTTCGAAGTCTCAGGAGATATGGACAAAAACAGAATCATTCGATTCACACATAAGGGCAAGATACTCCAAAGTTCATTCGATGGAATCGTTTCTTAATGGACACGATCATCCTGAAATACAACGCACAGGCAAAACCAATCCTAACGGATAGGAATGGAGAGGCTATCGTCAATTGGGTGGACGGCGGTAATCATTCGATGACCGCCTCCGCCACTCAAAAGCATAGCGGGACAAGGTCCTTCGAGCTTGTCGCATCCGGGGCGGGAGACTTCACAACCAATTATGAATCTCTCGCCTCTGGAAACAACGCAACCTTTGTGCTTACTCAGCAATATGGGGTTGTGCTATGGGCTTGGTCTGCTTCGGCGATTGGTCTTTTTGTCCAGACGGGTGGGACAGCCCCGATATCGGTAAGCCTTCCCGCTGATTCGACGTGGCATAGATATGAATTTATTTTCACGGCTTCGAGTGCAGCAACCGCACTCAAGATATGCTTGTCGGGGGCTGCTACGGTTTACATCGACGACATCACTGTGTCCGGGGCGGTAAGTCTTAACGTCCTTTCGGAACGTGGAATGTCCGATCCCGATATGGTTAATTTTTTTCCAGGACTACAATACAATCTGTTGGATGGGACTATCAAGGAATACATCAACGGATTTCGACGGAAAATACTTGTGGATGTAGGAGTTGTTGCCGCGGCAGCGGACAGAAAATGTATTCTCTACTGGATGGCCGACACGAGTCGGGTAGTAGACTATTTGACAGAGTACAACATTCCTCTCGCGCTTGAAGATGTGGGCGGCTATGAAAACAAGTGGGATTTCGATTGTAGTTTGATGAGACATTATAGCTTTGCACTGAAGGAACCAAGTATCAGAAGTGTATTTCCGGTCTAAAATGTGGCAACGATCAACTTCTCATACGTCTCTGGAGGCATTACTTATTCGCGGACGTTCCCGGTTATCAAACTTAGGGGACTTGATGACCCCGACAAGGTCAAGTTCTTTCCAGCCTTTCAAAGAGAAATGGCAGACGGTTCTACGCTTGAAATCATCAAAGGCTTTCGGAGAGTCTTTACTGTCACGCTGGGGGCTCTGAATGTTGCAGCGGACAGACAGTTCTTTCTTAATTTTTTACAACACACAACGAGGATTGTACAGTATAGCAATCTTGCAGGTGTTGATTGTGTTCTAAGCAATCCAACGAGCTTCGAGAATCAATGGCTGTACGATACGAAGCTGATGAAGTATTTCGAAGTCGAGCTTGAAGAAAACGCTATCTATACAGTTTGGCCTTCGCTTGTTCAACCAACGCCGGACACGGACTTGTACATCAAAACAAAAGTAGAAATTACGGGGACGGAGGCAAGTCCCCAGACGCTCACGACCAACACCGCACCGCTCGCCACGGATGACACGGGGGCGGCTTATCCCGCCATCAACTTAGCGTTCTATGCCGTAACGATCATCGTCACAGAATACCAGGATAGCCTGGTAAACCGAGTTGGAGACATTACACAGTCCGGCTCGGACATTTCTTTTCAGCTTGCCCATTCTGACGTTGGAAATCCATATTCAGATGGCAAGTGGTATTGCACAATCACAATAGGATTGCAAGCAAAATGAGAAAATACTTTCTGTTTCTACTGTTATTTACGTCTTTTGCCTTCGGGCAGAATTATCCCTACAGAAGCAATCCTGTACCCGCGACCAATCAGGGATACGATCTTGGTCAACCGCTTTTCTATTGGGACACGACATTCTCAAAATATGTCAAACTTGACACGTTGCTTGCACGTGGTACTCATGTCTACGTCAAAGATACTCTGCTTTTGGCGGTTCCCCTCCCCCAAATGAGCGTCTATGGACTGGTAGACTCAATAGCGGCACATTTACCGAGGACAGAGGCTACGGTTCTCTTGGGTGCAAAAAGAGACACGAACAGCACCAGTGGGAGATTGCAGGACAGTCTCAATGTCAAGATTTCATACTCAGACACGACCTCATCGGTAGCGATGCGCTGGCAGTTTGGGGGATATTATGCACGCGGCGATACGGCATTGGTATTGCTCAGCAAGACGCGGGCGGGTCAATTGTACCAGCCCCTTGAGAACCAACGACTGTCTACAACCAATTCGCCGACATTTGTCAACGTCAATCACGGTGGAGCGAGCACGTTTAACTCGACAGATGTTGGACTCGCGCTGCAAGCCGGACAGAACGCCCTTGAATTTTCGGGAACAAATGGTTGGATAGCGCGATTCGACAACAGCGGAGCCGTTACGATTTCGTCAACGATAAATGGTTTTACGCTCAAGAACGGATCGGCGGTTGACACCGTGGAGTTTGGCGGGAAGTATTACGCTCGTGGAGACACATCTTCAGTCCTCGCATCAAAGTCATTCACATCGAACGAGTATATCCGCAAAGGCACATTGGGAACTATGTCGATGGGAGATTCTGCTTTGTGGCTGGCAAAGATAGCCCTAAAGATACCCTATACCGATACGACTTCAAGTCTTGCTATGCGCTGGCAGTTGGCGGGATATTATCAGCGTGGAGATACCTCGTCCGTCTTAGCTTCAAAGAACTTCAGTGACAACAAATATCAGGTGAAGGGGAGTTACGCCACGACTTCGGATACGACTATCCTCCACAATGAAATAGCTGGCAAGATTTTCTATTCCGACACATCTGGACTTGGAGGAAACACGATTGCGAAACAGTGGTGGGTAACAAACGGGTTCTATGCGCGTGGTGATACCGCAAGTGTCCTTGTCTCAAAGAATTTTCTGACAAACCAGGGCTACACAACCGGTGCAGGATATGTGACAACCGGAAGAACTCTGACGATCAATGGCACAACTCAAGACTTGTCGGCCAATAGGACTTGGAGCGTTGGAACACTGGTAGGCAATGATACGCTCTCGCTCTCAAACAGGATCGACGGAAAGCAACCACTGGGAACCTACATCATCCCAAGCGATACAACGCTTTTACACAACGAGATTGCCGGCAAGCAACCACTGGGAACCTACATCATCCCAAGTGATACGACAATTCTCCATAACGAGATAGCGGGAAAGCAACCCGCAGGGACTTACCTTGTGCCCTCAGACACCAACCAACTGAGGACTGACGTAAACAATCGAATCAAATACTCTGATACCACTTCGACAGTTGCTAACCAGTGGAGACTCGGAGCTTATCAACCCAAACTCACCACAGGCACGACAGCGCAGTATTTCAAGGGGGATTTAAGTCTTGGGACGCTGAATCAGGCAGCGGTAGCCGGACTGACAACCTCAGACTCTCCCACCTTCGGCGGCTTGACGCTGAACGGCGCGCTCTCAATGGGCACCAACGCCATATCGAGTGTTGGAGCGATTACGGCGAGTGGTCTATTAGCTGTAACCGTATCCTCTGGTGATGCAGCACATTTTATGAACGGCAACGTCGGCGTCGGGACGACGAGTCCAAAAAGTCCTTTATCAGTTGGGGTGCAGGCAAGCAGCGGTCTTAATTTGGGGACTGTCGCCGATTTCCTGGGTAGTGCGGATTCTCCTTATATGGTCACTATTCATCGGGCAAACACAGTTAACTCTCAAAACTTAGCTTTCGGGGTTAATCAGGCATCTCTTTATTCCAGCATTCAGGCAGTCCAAGATGGTATCGCTGCCAATAGTTTGTCTCTAAATCCACTCGGTGGCAACGTCGGCATCGGGACGACGGGACCGAATTATCTCTTAGATGTCAACGGCACATTCCACGCCACCGGAGCCGCCAGTTTTGCATCGACAGTCTCAGCCAGTGGACAGACAGCCGACAGTTCTGTAACCGGACTTGGAGGACATTTCAGGGGGTTAAAGGTAGACCAGAATGCTTCTATTGGAGGGAGCGTAACGGGTGGAAGTTTCAATATAGGCGGAAACAGCCTCGTTACTAAACTCAACGCAGGTTCAAATGTAACCCTCTCTGCTAACTATGGAGAAATCACAATTTCAGCGGCCACCACGGGAACTTCTGGAACCGCAGGTGGGTGGACAAGAAATTCTCCCAATACTTATCTTGCTACACCGTCTGATATTGTTTTCGTCCGGTCAGCCAATGGGGATACGACTTCGGCAAGGAAGTTTAACGTCTATGGAACGATCTGGTCAAGCGATACCATCCTTGCCTCCGGTGGAAACTCGACTCAATGGAATACAGCGTATTCTCAAACCCGTCAGTGGGATGGAGGATCAACGGGGCTTGTGGCCGCGACAGGAAGAACATCTCTTGGTTTGGGTTCTCTTGCGACGCTGGGTTCGGTCAACAACTCAAATTGGTCTGGAACGGCATTAGCGGATGGAAATATAGCAAGTGCGTCAACGTGGAATACCGCATCGACAAGGGCGGGATTACTTGTTGCTGATTCAACCAACTGGAACTCAGCATATACCGATAGGCTGAAATGGGATGGGGGTTCATCTGGACTCACGGCGGCCACAGGAAGAACAAGTTTAGGGCTTAATAACGGTGCGCTTCTCGACACGGTAGAATTCGCCGGAAAGTTTCTCAAGAACGCCGATTCGACAACCATCAAGAACACGCTCTTGAATCAAGCTAATACGTGGTCGCAACCACAGACGTTTTCCAATGCCTCCGGTGTATACTTCAAGAGTAGCGATGGTGCGGCGTACTATACGCAGCTTATTACTGATCCACTCTCTGCAAATCATCAGATCAGCTTCCAAGATCGGGGTGGTTATGTTGCTATGCTTACCGACATCCCGACTATCGGTTCAATGGCGAAGGCTGATTCTACCACATATCACGGAAGCGCTGGACTGACGACTTATTCCGGTGGAACATTCGGTTCGATGGCGCACGTGGATTCGACAAAGTATCACGGCTCGGCTTCAATCAACACGGTCGGGACGCTGACATCGCTTGGCATAGCCGGACAGTTGGCAATGGGAAACTTTGGTGGTTCCATTGGGATTATAATGAAGCCAAGTCGCGTAACGGGGAAGCCGTGGTATTCTATTCTGACACAACTTGATAATGGAACAACATCGCTTTCCGCCGATTCATCTGGAAATCTATACACACTTGGGACTATAAATAGCCACACACTTCGTTCAATGTCCGATGTTGACTCAACCACCTATCACGGTAGCGCTTCGATCAATACAACAGGAAAGATAACCACCGATGCGGGAATTACCACGGCGGGTTTGGGACATCCGATAATTACAGATGTTCAGAGTTATAGCGCACAAACCGGAACCATTGGTGGATTTTCATTCCTTTCAACTGCATCGGCTGGAATCTATCGTGTAAGTGGCGCGGTAAGCACTACTACGGTGGGTAGTGCGGGAACCGTAACAATAAACATTTATTGGACAGATGATTCGGGAGTAGGCAATATCCTTAGTGCTGGTTCTCGCAATCTTAACATCACCGGAGCAACACCGCTAACGGTTATTGTAGTTAGAAGTAGTGGTGCATCGGCTGTCCAGTGGAGTGCCACAGTTGCGGGGGCGAGCGGTAGCCCACAGTACAGGGTCGATATGGTATGTGAACGCCTAAACTAAATTTCCCTCTCAACATCAACGTAGTCGGTGAATGAATGGCACTTACCAAAAATGACAAACAGTGGATAGAAACCACGATTGAGAATAACCGGTGAACTTATGACACGGAAAGAACGGGAAATGCTAATCAAGGTTCACGCCGGTGTTGAGTTTATTATCAACGGCATAACCGTCAACGGAGACGATGGAAGTCTGCCCCTAATTGGACTGAAGAATATCCTTGAGGCGCACCATAAGAACGATAAGATACAGAACAAGCAACTTGCGGAGTTATCTGAAATCACCACGGGGCTGAAGGCGAAAAAAAAACTCCGAGAATCATTTCAAACCTATCTCGACTCTCATGGATTTGTGAAGTTCCTTCTGACACCAAACAGGACGAAAGTACTGATCGGAGTTGCATTACTGATATTCCTTTCTGAGATGTTAGGTTTTAACGCACTTTCCGATATGATGAGACACATACTAAGATTTGCAGGGTGGATTAAATGAATCTCAGCATGCACTTTACACTTGAGGAAATGATTCGATCCGCGACAGCTAAACGGATGAACATTCCCAATACCCCAAACTCTCAACAAATAGAGAACTTGAGAATGCTATGCAACAACGTCTTGGAGCCTATACGGTCAACGGTAGGACTTCCACTACACATTGACGATGGATATAGATGTCCGGCACTCAACGAAGCGGTAGGAGGTGTATCAGACTCACAACACATGGAAGGTAAGGCCGCAGACTTTGTGGCGATAGGTGGAACGACACCGGAAGAAATCTTCGATATGATCTGTAGGTCTTCTCTTGAGTACGACCAAGCTATACTCGAATTCGATGAATGGATTCACATTTCATACGATGCGGGACACAACCGGAGAGAACGAGAGATAGCAACCAAAGACTCTAACGGCAAAACGGTTTATCAGGTGCTTAAATAACGTTTCTGTAAATAACCAATAACAAAAGGAGAAACACAATGACAGCATTCCTCGTTAAAATCTTCGGTGACAACTGGCGCACAAGTCTTTTCGGCGTTCTTCAGTTTGTCGCCGGAACAGCCTACAACTACATTCAATCCCTTGCACCGGGGGCGACATTCGACTACCACGTTTTCTTCAGTCAACTCCTAATTGCCGGACTTGCCTTGATTGCGAAAGATGCGAAGGTTACAGGCGGAAAGGTTCAAGCTGAAGCGCCGGGAACACTCCCATCAACGACCGAAGCCGGGGTTCCGAAGTGACCTCCGACAAAATAGCCTACACAGCATTGGGTTTTTTGATAGGGGCTATAATCATTGGTCTGGCTGTAAAGTTCACAACGGATAGGGCTTGGAAGGCTGAAATAGCCAATTCCAAGCCCACCCTTGTCATTCAGCACGATACAGTACAAAGTCCGCCTATTGCCATCGTCAGGCGATTAAACCCTATTGTGAAGCATGACACGGTAAGGGTGGTTAATTCCAGTGATTTAGACTCTACCGCCTCGTATTGGGCTAGGGCCATACTCAATTTCTGGCTGAGTTTAGGCTATGATGCTCAGAGTGCCTACAATATGCAAGATTCATTAACGATTGAGCGTGGATTCGAGATTAAGAACGAAAACATCGGGTATATGAAGGTTCGGTACTTGCCTCTCTCGGACTTCATACTCACCGTCGATGAAATCAGACCGCCCATCATATCCTCAGACACGACGAAGACCTATCCGCCGATAGTCATTCCGAGAACATTCTTTGACGAGTTAATACAGTATGGAGGGTATGTTCTGTTTGTTGTTTTTGCGACGATTACCCTGTTGAAATGAATTATCCATTGCTCGAAACAGCAACCATAACTATTCCCTGCGAGAGATGCGAGGTGAATTCCGGGCCTGCCTTCTTGTGTGCGATCCCTGATTACGCTGCTTCTCTCTGGTACACCAACCTGAGGGTGGACTTTATTTGTGATCCTCGCCGTGGTGGTGGTGGTAAAGTGATTCCCGCCGCGAGTAACGAGCGGGATTGACGGCCTGCGACCACACTACGGATGGCCGGGGCCGTTTCTGTTTGGCGGGGGAGGGGTTAGGATAAAAAGGCATAAAGGAATAGCGAGGACGAGAAGACAACCCATGCCGCCGCGATTGGATTGCTGAATACCTCTCTCAACGTCAAGAATTCGTCCATTTGCGATATTTTGTAGACAATCCAAGCGAAGTCAATCACTGTTATCATTTACTTCACCTGTGCTTTCAATAGGATGTGTGCATCTACAGCGTCTCGGATCTCTTTGGCGATGGATTGATGCGTCTGCTTGATTAACTTCTCAAGGGCTTTGCGTTGATCGTCCCTGAGTTTGAGTTGGAAGGTTTTCATTTGGTTTTCTTTTTGAAGAATACAATTCCATCGGGGGCATCATAAACCCTTGTTGAACACGCGAAAGCACGAGCGTAAAACCCTATCGTTCGCAGGTGCGCCGCGTATGACATTGCCGCAACGGGGGATTTGAAAAACTCGCCAGCACCATTTTTATGGCACGATGAATATCCGGCCTTTTCCATCTTTTCCTCTACGGCCTGAGAATAATAGGGAAGGTAGCTCACCTTGCAATCTCCTCTTTTGGTTCAACCGTCTTTTCCCACTTGCAACCCTTGACGCAGCAGGCGATAAATGACCCGCCTAGATTCATATCATACTTGGCCTTGTGGATGTCGTGCTTTACTTCTTCGGTGTGTTGCATCCAAGCGTTGATGAGTTCCATTCGAGAGTTCATAGCGTCCTCCTTTGTTAGCTACAAGATAGCTAATGGACGAATCAATGTCAAGTCACCCATCCCGAAAACGAGCTATCGACTTCACGGAAGCCCTATAAACATTGACTGAAAATTTATTTTCAAACGGGGAAATCGTGATTTGGCATTAAGCAGCTTTTGAGGAATAAATCAGCCGAAGGGGAGAGACCTGAGACTTCTCTATGGTTCTGATTGGACTTGACAATAAGTCAAAAAAGTTGCTTATTGATTCAAGCTTTGGCAAGCAATCTGGACTACTGGTAAAACGATTTTTGGGTCATATTAAGACGAGCCGGTTGTCCAAACTTGCCAAAGTTTAGCGTCTTAGTATTGACCCAATTTTTTTTGTACATACGGGAGTTTATCCGTTCTTTCACCCTTGCGTTGGTAAGCGCAAAAACGAAAATCTGAAATCGTTCTTGTTGACGGTGTGCAAAAGTGAAGCAACGTCCTACCGGCTGACGACTTCGACCTGCAAGTGAAAATCAAAACACACCGAGCGAAAAACTGAAATGCTCGAATTGGATGGAGCATTGAGGGAACGGAAGTGCAACAAGAGCCTGCCCTTGATTCAGACCTTAAACAGGATTAAGGGCGTTCCTGCTATCTTGCAGGGAATAAAGCCGTACCCCCTTCGGCACGATTCTTGCCTGAAACTATTTTAGCCTACCGAAAGAATTAGCTTGACAAGTGTTGCCAAGTGTCGTATATTGGAACACCATGAAAGAGCTAAAAGAACTCCTCAAGTCCGGCCTCACTAAAGAGGCTATTGCCGCACGACTCCAAGTTTCCACTCGAAGCATTGAACGCTGGCGCGATGGTGATGCAATGCCCCGCGAACGCGATAAGAAACACATCCTCAGAATGCACTCAAGAATGATCGAACGATTGAATTTCCCCGATTCACACAAACCATAAAGGAGTAGAAGTCATGAAAGACACCACATCCACATACGGCAACGGCAACGCTTTCTCTCGCAGCCACACACCGGAGGACGATAAGCCACAATTCAAATGTGTCGGCTGCGGTTTTACCTACTGGACAGCAGACGATCTCAGCAAGAAAGGATATTGCAAAGCCTGTGTTGACAATGGCCCCAATCCCTATTACTGCGACAACTGCTACAATGACTGGACGGAAATCGGAATCCCGTCGGTTTGTCCCGTTTGTGGACTCCAGGAGTTCTATTCAGAAGACCGATTTGTCGATGATCTAATCAAGGAAAAACAGAAGAACCCACCAATGAAGAAATTCGCCAGCATTGTTTTACCAGCGGTGATACTTGCCGTATGGTCATTGATTTAATCCACCACCAATAATTCAAGGAGTAGAAGTCATGGAAACCACAACACCACAAGACGGCATCATCAAAGAAATCAAGCGCGTCGAACACTTCGACAAACGCCGCTACAAGTTCACCTACATGAACGATGCCGTTCGTTTCATCACCAGCGTAACCCAGAAACTCACCGAATACCGAGAGCAGGGAATCGAAGGATATAGAGAACGTGTTGGAGCCGATGAAGCCAACGAAGCCCTGCGTGAAGGCGGGGAGATGGGAGGCCTGGTTCATCACGGTTGTTTCCTTCTTGCCACAGGAGGCGCAGTCCTTTACGAACCGCCGGCATCTCAGACCATCGGCATTGAGAACGAAGAAATCACGGATCTCATCAAACAAAACAACCTCATCCGTCAGCAGCTCTACGTGAAGAAGATCCCCCACTTGACGATCAACGATGAATTCCGATTCCTGCAATGCTCGAAGTTCAAGTTCTGGATGGACACCGTGAAGCCTGAAGTTCTTTTCGCGGAAACGGTAGTCTATTCCCTTGAGAAAGACATCGCCGGACGGATTGACTTCTTGTTCAAAGTCAACGAAGGCAGCTATCCCGTTGCAGGCGCAAAGGAAGTATTCATTCCTGGGGGGATTGTTCTCCCAGACGTAAAATCAGGCGCTTGGAGTGACAAACACTGGCTTCAAATGGCAGCCTATCGTGAGGCCGTGAAAGAATCCCTCGGGCTTGATGTTGTGGCCACGGTTGGCATTCACCTTAAAGCCCAAACGAAGACCGGACTCAATACCCTCGTTCACCAAGGACCCGAAGTAGACCGGGACTTCGCAGACTATCAGCACGTCGCCGCTATTTACGACCGTAAGCATCCCGACGACACGCCGACAGAGTTCAAGTTTGATTCCGTGCTGCTCTCCGATCAGGCAAGGGGCGCGATCTTTCTTGGGGCTGTGATGGCAAATCAAAAGGCAGAGGTTGAGGTTGCGAAGCAGGAAGCAGAAAAGCCCGTCCTGACCCAGGGAGAGGTTGTCACCGAAGAGAAGGTCAGAAAATCATCATACGCACGTCAACGAGATCAGAACAAAACCAACTAAGGAGCAATAATCATGCGCGGTCAAACAGTAAAACGCATTTACATGAACGTCAACCTTGGACGCATCCGTGAGAAGTGTGCAGAGAATACGAAAGGCGTTGAAATTCGTGAGGACAAAGAGGGCAAGAAACACTTTGAAATCGTTTACAACTTCATCATCGGCGTACTGGAAGACGTGTTCTTTCAAACGCATCCAGAATACGGCAACAGCTACAAGATTCTCTGTAGTGATGGAGAGGAACACTATTCAATTCAGGTGAACGAAGACAGCGCATACGGGCGTGACTTGCTCAAGAAACTACCCGGAATGCTGCGCGGTGAAATCTACAAGTTTGCACCGTTTCAATTCACACCCGCAGACAGCACGAAAGAGCGTGTCGGCTTGACGATCATTCGTACCGCCGATGATGTGAAACTTCAGACGTGCTATCAGACCTTCGAGCAGAAAGAGGACAAATCCTGGAAGGTGACGAACGTCAATGGCTTCCCCGATTATACCGGAAAGCCCAAGGACAAGGACGATCTGAAGGTGTATTACATCCAGGTTACAAAGTTCCTGCGCGAACGCGCTCTGGCGTATCTGAAGGGTGACTTCATCACGAAAGCAAAGGCAGAAGTTCCGGTGACGATTGAGCCGGATGTGCCGTTGAACGCGCTCGGGCAAGCGGACCCAAGTTCAGATCTCCCTTTTTGAAAAACCCCACGGCTGATATGCCAAATGGGTTATCGGGCGGATAGGCAATGACCAACGGAGCCAATCGAGCCTTCCGCCCACCGGTTTTCAACTTACATAATTTGAGGTGAAGTCATGGAACCACACGTAATTTGTCCAAAATGCGGAGAGAAGATTCCTCTCCAAAAAGCAATGGCAACGATCCTTCAGGCGCAACTTGATTCTCAGCAGTCGCGTTTACGTGAAGAAGTGCAGAAAGAGGCTGAGGGAGATAGAAAGGCGATGGAAGATCGGATCCGCAACGAAGCCGAAGCCGCGGCCCAGATCGAAATCAACAGGGTTAAACTCGATGAACTCAAGAACAAGAAGACTATCGAGGACTTGCAGCAACAACAGGCAAAGCTCAAAGCCGACAACGAGACCGCTCTCGCGCAGAAGACCAGAGAGTTGGAAACGAAGGAAGCCCAGATCAAAGCCGAGGCAGAGCGCCAACGTCTCGATGCCGAACGCAAACTCCGTGAAGACAGGATCCGGCTTGAGGGTGAAGTCCGGCAATCGCTCGAAACCGATGCCAGGTTGAAAGAAGCAGAGAACCTTACGCTTATCGCTTCCTTGACCAAGAAGGCACAGGATCTTGAGGGACAGTTGAGGCAAACCAGCCAGCAGATACAGGGCGAAGCGCAAGAGATCGTTCTTGAACAAGTGCTTCGAATGGCCTTCCCATCCGACATCATCGAATCAGTGCCAAAGGGCTACAAGGGCGCCGATTGCTTGCAGAGGGTCAGGACCAATGGCGATGTGCTCGGGACGATCATCTGGGAATCCAAGCGCACGAAGCAATGGCTGAACGAATGGCTTCCCAAACTCAAGGACGACCAACGCACGGCAACCGCCGAAATCGCTATCATCGTCACACAGACAATGCCTTCTGAGATCAAGAACAAGGTGGGCAATGTTGATGGTGTTTGGGTAACAGACTTTCAAAGCTCCATCGGTGTCGCAATGGCGTTACGTGCCGGGCTGATTGAAGTCTCGAAGATGCGGTCGGTGGGGGATAATTCCGAGGATAAGACGAAGCAGCTCTATGACTTTGTGGTGAGCACAGAGTTCCGTCAGGCGATCCAAGCAATCTCAGAGACGTTCATTGCCTTCCAGGAAGAACTCGGGGCAGAGAAACGCGCAATGGAGAAGACCTGGAAGAAACGTGAACTGACGATCACTCGGGCACTCACGGCCACAACGAGGATGCACGCCACACTACAGAACCTTCTCGGGACCGGAGCAATACCCGATCTGCAAAGGAGTCTACCATCATGAAGGCAAAATACGCCTTTGACGATACCAAAGAAGCCTACCGTCTGGCTATGAGACTCTTGATGCCGAAAACCATCTGCGTTAATTCGCAGTCAGACGGTGGGACGTTCAGTCTAATCTACTTCACGCGGTATAACATAATAACGGTGAACTAATGGAAAGGCCGGAGGTTGCGGGTTCGAGTCCCGTTCGCGTCTCACTGCGCGATGGCGGAATTGGCAGACGCACCGGCAAGCGGGAGGTCGCAGGTTCGAATCCTGCCGGCTGTGAGGCTGTAGTTCAGTTGGTTAGAACACCCGCCTTTATTTTTTCACTGAAAGGAACATAGTTATGTCATTCAAAGACATCCAAGAATTCATTCAAAACAGCACACAAGAAGAAATCCGGCACGCTGCGGATTCGCTTGTAAGAGCTATTCAAGCCAACTATCTGGACTGTGAGAACTTCATCGGCTCAACGACAAGCTTACTGGACCTTGCGCAGCTCAAGATCGTGCTGGAAGAGAGGGTGAAGAAACTCGAAATGATAGGAGAGGATTCGTTGAAGGGTGTCCGGGTATGAGCGATCTTCTTTCAGAACTCCGGGCACTCAGGACGAAACACGGCTACGGCGAATTTGACTTCGCTGTCAAGAAACTGATGAGGGAGCGGTTGCAGGTTGAAGGCAGGGCGAAGCGGATCAAGTTCCCCAAATCCTACTACCAGAAGCTATTCGACTTTCAGATGGGTCTATGCCCACATTGCGGAAAGGTTTTGACTATCCCGGCAACCAAGAACGAGATCGACCACAAAAACCCCAACGAGGGCGAACACTTCAACGACAGATTCAATCTGCAACTTTTGCACAAGTCGTGCAACCGGGAGAAATCTTCAAAATCCATCCTTCAGCAAAGCAAAGAAACAGGCAGGATGAGCGTTGAATTATTGGGGGATGAGATATGAACGCACGCGAAAAGATCATCACCGAGAACTGGGCTTTCTGTATGGCACACCTTACGCATTTGAACGATTGGGAAACGCAGTTCATCACGTCTTTGAACCCGAAAGCAAAACTCACGAGCAAGCAATTCAACAAGTTATCATCCATCACAACCGATTTAGGCAAGCTTGTTTTTGCGGAGAAGAACGAACTATGAGTGATTCTGTAACGCTGGCAAAAGAAGTGGATCAGATTTACACCTTCATCAAGCTCGGCCTTGACCGCGATCCGCAAGGGCTCATGGCTGAACTCGACACAAGAGGACAGTATTTGGCAAGATCGGCAGAGATCGTAGCTGATGCCCAAATCCTGCTCGACAAGAAACGCGGTGAAGTCGCTGAGAAGCATCTTGGAACGGAAGAAAGTTGGAATATCGTCAAGCACGTTATTGAAGCTCAATGTTCGGATGAAAAGAAGCTCTACGTTCTCGCTGAACGATTGAATGCGACCCTCTGTCACCAAATGGATGGGATAAGAACATTGCTTTCCTTCGCAAAAGAAGAACTCAGAAATTCACATTAACCCACAGGAAGCAATGACCATACAGGAAGCAATTAAGAGTGGGAAGCCGTTTAGACGACCAAAATGGTCAAAGGGCGTCTACATAAAAGAAAATGGTACCGGAGAATTCATTTATCACGATTTGGTCGATGATGGTTCGGAAGACAGATTCACCCCCGAAGATATTCTCGCCACAGATTGGGAAATAAAACAATGACCAAGAAACCGACAAACACCGCCATTTTTCTTTCAAACCACAACGCTCCATTCACAGACCTATTTTTTGAGGGACTTGAAAAGTTGAAGCTGGATGGATTTGCTTTCATGCCGTTGCCGACGAAGGAAGAGATCGAAAAAGAGATTAAGGCCATCGAAAAGAGGAAATGAATGCCCTACAAGAACATCGTCTATGTGAAACTCGAAAAAAGATTATCTGCCGACCATCGATGGTACATGATGAGCGAAGAAGCACAACTCAACTACATCAGATTTATCCTTTTGGCGGCAGAAACTTACAACAGAATACCCAAGGACATTGCGGCACTCAAACTTGCATTTAAGACGAGTCAAAGCCCGGAAACTATAACATCAACGATAGTCGAAATCAAGAAAAACTTCAAAAAGTTCAAAGAAACCAAGGGCTATTATCACTTCGATGAGTTCGACGAAAAGACCAACTGGATAGCTCCCAAGGAAAGCCCAAGGAACTCCCGCGTATCTCCGAAGGAGGTTACAGATAAAGAGTATAGTATAGAAGAAAAAGAAAAGAAAAGAAAAGAGAAGGGAGATAATCCAATTGTTTCTCACTTCGATCAGTTCTGGCTCCGCTATCCAAATAAGAAGGGTAAGGGCGGGGCAATGAAGGCGTTTGAGAAGATCGACGCTGAGGTTGGGATCTTGCTTCACGCTATCGACAGTCAGGTATCAGAGCGCGGGAAGAAACGGGAACTCGGCCTCTTTGTTCCTGAGTGGAAGCATCCTCAAACTTGGTTGAATCAACGATGCTGGGAGGATGAAGTAAAGACCGAAGAAGAACTCAGGAAGACTCTACCAACACCAAAGAATGGATTGCAACAGCGCGTCATTGCCACAAAGAAGCCCTGCCAATGGTGCAAGAATTTATTCGACCCCATGGAGATCGTAGGTCACGAACTTAATTGCCCGAAAGCACCCCAACCGGCAGCCCCAGACTCAGAGGTGGTTAAACACGCGCTCGATGGAATCAAAGGACTCACGGAGGGCTTTTCCGTTTCCCCCGTCAAAGGTGAGAGGACAGGAAGATGAAATCACAAAGGATTCAACGCAAGCGAACGAAGGGCTGGAAGATGCCAAAGAATACGGTCTACGTTGGAAGGCCGAGCAAGTGGGGAAACCCGTATCGCGTTGGTGATTTGGCATATGGTACCGAGCTTGGCTCTGGCCTCACGAGTCCAAGAAGTATTTACGACGCATTGCGAATGCACGCCGAAATGTTGGCGAATCTGAGACATAATGATCCTGATTATTTTGAGCATTGGATTGCGCCGCTTCGTGGAAAGAATCTCGCGTGCTGGTGTAAGAAAGGCGAACCCTGTCACGCCGACATATTGCTCAAACTTGCGAACGAGGAAAAGAAATGATCCAACTCGAACTAAAAGAAATCCCCCAATGGAAACGTATCTACGGAATGCTCAAACAGCGACCGCATACGACGAATGATTTTTGTTCAACGCCCGGACTTGCGAACGAATGGAGGGCGAGAATGTCCGAACTCAGACGGAAACTAATCAAAGAGGGTGACAAGGAACGAATCGTGAGAACTCCCCTCACCCGTAAGAACTGGATTTATTCACTCGAAAGGACATAGACATGAAAGAAATCTATTGCAACAACCAAGTTGAGCTTGACAAGGCACTCTCGGAACGTCAAAATGACCATATCATTATCTGTCGCGGGAGCGAACAGTTTGAGGTACGCGGTTCCTCTCAGGTGACGGCTTACGATTCCTCTCAGGTGAGGGCTTACGGTTCCTCTCAGGTGACGGCCTCTAAATATGTTGCCGTGACAATTCCTGCAAACTCAAAATCAAAAGTTAAGGGTGGTGTTAAGATCAAAATTCCGGCCATTCGCACGGCGGTTGAATGGTGCAAATTCTACGATGTTACAGTCAAAGCCGGGGTTGCGATAATCTATAAAGCCCTTCGATCCGACTACAAAAGCTCTCACGGCTTTCTGTATGCACCAAATTCTATACCATCAGCTCCCGATTGGGACGGTGGGGTAAACGAATGCGGCGGAGGTCTGCATTTCTCGCCGCGACCCGCAATGGCTCTGGCCTTTGACAGTCAAGCCATAAAATTTATGGCGTGCCCGGTCTTGGTGAAGGAAATCAAGGTCCACAAAAACGCCACCTATCCCGAAAAGGTAAAAGCTCCGAGAGTCTTCAAACCCTGCTACGAAGTCGATATTAACGGAAACCGTCTCGAAAGGACACAGACATGAAGCTCTCAAAACTGCTGAAGATACTTCAAGAAATGCCAAAGGATCCAGATGTTGAATTTCTTACTGCTATTGGTCAAAACGGCAAGGTAACGGGCGCGTCTATTGAGTTTCGCCCAAAAAGTCGCAAGCCCTATGTGCGGATAGATGTGGTTGAAAGTGAACGAAGTTTCAATACAGATTTCATTTGAAAGGACACAGACAAACGCCCCAACGGATGGCAATTAACCTGCGCTTGCAGAAAGTGTGAATAAATGAAAAGGCCGATGCTAAAGAAAATCAAAACCAATACGGAACGACAACCGGATATTGATTAACCACTACCGTCCTAATCGTCGGCTCCAGTGACTGGTTAGGTGGCAGCAAGGAGACCCCAATGGACAATGGCGAAATTATTTTAACACAAGACGCCTGTGAACGCGAACGAATGGAGGCAAACTGGCATATTAACCGAAGCAAAAGGGATTATGATGTTGCCCGCGCTAATGCTAACAAGGGCGAAGATACGTGTGCGTTTACAGTTGGAATGTTGATTTTTATTATTGATTCTGCGAATGAACAGATTGCGGAATTGCTTTCGCAGAAAAAGAATGCTGCCACCTAACGGTGGCACTAATTTGCCGCGATGAAAAACTTTAATGATAACGAAAACCCGATGCTAAAAGAAATAAAACAAAACGGAATATTGCACTCAAGCTCATACGGTCAAATTGAGTGCATGGTTATGCCGCAAACTCCTCCAAACAAAAAAGCCCTGCTCAATGAGCAAGGCTTTGGATTTCGTCAGGCGGCGGCGAGTTATTTTAATCTTATCTCTAATGATTTTTTGAGAGCGGCTGCAATCTTTTGGAGTGATGATATGGTGAGGTTGACAGTGCCGGACTCAATCGGAGTAACTCTTGACTGTGGCAACTCTGCCAACTTTGCAAATTCAGTCTGTGATAATTCCGCCTCGCCTCGGAGACGCTTGACATCCTCGCCAAGCGTCTGTAAGAGTGTTGGTTTAGACATTTGGTACCTCGGAGAGAGGATAGAATTGCCCGTCAATATCAACAACGTCCTCATCATAACGGATCATAAGATCGGCAACAATGTCCAGTTCATCTCCACTAATTTGTTCGGGGTATTCTTTTTTGATCAAGTTACGGATGACTTCAAGCTGCTCACTGTGTCCGAGCTTGTTGTAGGCATCCATATCGTCGGGATATTGATTAGTGTATGTCATGATGTATCTCCTTATGTGATTGTTTATGCAACTACTTCGGGTTTCCAGCTTGAATTTCCAGTGCCAAGTTCAACTTCGGATTGGGCTGGTTTGGTTGTAATGATTTGCAACTTGCCCATTTCAATCTTTAATAATATTTCAGATAATTTTGCACTACCTCTTGATTGTGCATCTTCGTATGTTTTCGTACCGCAAAAAGTAACGACGGTTACAATTTCTTCTTTATTATCGTCTTTGCTGATGTCTTGGTCTGCCACTTTTAAAACTCTGAGGATGTCGCCAGTGCTTGTCAGGATTGTGGTGTCTTTTTGGATCGTCGTCTGTGTCATTGTCTTGTCCTCTATGTTTGGTTTATGTGTCAAATTAACTACATGTAATATAT
>VFSW01001025.1_pt1 | contig 41634 bp, 35 predicted proteins | sample 5358111 | NCBI WGS metagenome assembly VFSW01 (sample SAMN11554181, study PRJNA540505) | mine drainage metagenome | isolation source: sediment from site ElyBrook_90M | place: USA: Ely Copper Mine, Vershire, VT | collected 2017
TAGGTCATGGCGATGCATGCCTTCATGCTAGCACCCTTTTGCAAACACGCCCTAGCACCCTTTTGCAAACACGCCCTAGCACCCTTTTGCAAACACGCCCTAGTATCTTGCCCCGGCTCGAAAAACAGAGCCGCACCGGGCCGCCGGCGGAGGAGGGACGATTGCTCCTGTTACCTATGCTCGAAGGATATTGTCCTACCTGCGGCGCTTGCGCAAGAACCAGGTTACGATGACCATCAGGACTATCAAAAGCCAGGTAATAGAAAATTGGTAAGCGAGATACACAATGATGAGCAAGATAATTCCGGTGATCACCCCGGTGATGAGGCGAGAGCCACGCGAGCGAGCACGCTTCTGTGGTGGGTTAGGGGGAATGGGAATCGCACCGTTTGACAAAGATGTTTGCTTTGTCAGCGGATTCTGCGGGGTAGGCGGCGTGTGTTTTGGCTGTTCCTGCTGAAGCCATGCCGGTTTCACAGTGACAGGCGGACACGGAGATGTCCCCGCACTGCCCTGATCGTTAGGGGTCTCAAGTGAAATGGAAGGATACTCATCATTTGGTCCCCAGGAAGATCCATTCGGATCGGGCCTCTTTTGAGAATCCCACGATGGCCGTATGTCTGGCACACGTGGCGGCGCTGGCGGTGGTTGCGTGTCGGGCGGGCGTGGTGGCGCAATTGGCATGTTTTTCGCCGCCAAGCGTTGCTTTGCCTCACCCTGGCTGATGATGCCAATTTGCGCCGGATATTCAATGATCATTTGCGGTCGAGGTGGGTAGTCAGGATTACCGGCAAATGAGCCAAGGTATTGCGAAATGCTGACCCACTCCCCCTGATAATGCTCCACGTATTGGCGCGCTGATGCGAAATTAGCTAATCCGTCCTCGAAAACCAACAGGGCGAAATTGTAAGCGCCGCTAAAGAGAACCTGGCAATAATCTCTGCCGTCTCTTGTTTGCTTGCGCCTCACTTCTCTGATTTGTCCAACCACTTCAACCATCTGTCCAACATACTGGCGCAAGCGATCGGTATCGAGGGCATCGGAAATTGGGATCGTAGGCGTCCATGGCAGAGGCAGTCGAGTAGATTGACTGATTTCGAGTGGTTTTGGAGCAAAGAAAGCTGAAGACGCAGGAACCGAACTCAGAGATCCCTGGCAGATCTTTCGAAAGCCAGGGATGAGCGCCTGGCATGAGGGGATCTGTTCGAGGCGAGCGAGCAGGTGTGAATGTAGTGGATCTAAGAAGTCATCCTGGGTGAAGAGCATGTTCTCCCCGGAGCGGGCGAACTGTGACCAAAGCGATGGCTCTGACTGTAGCGCCCGCAAGGCCAGAACGATGACAATCCCGGCGAAGCGATCGAGCTGCTCATTGAATTCCTGATTGCGCAACGGATGCTGATAATTCTTATGGCCGCGCTCGTTGGCTTTGTTGCCGCTCAGAGCGGGCACGTACATCCCATCGTAGTCGATGAGATGCGGCGTGCCCTGGGCGTCTATGAGGATGTTGCCATGCTGGAGATCGCCGTGGGCGACATGCAATTGCGCGAGTCGCGAGAGCACGCCATCAAATTGCGTCTCAAGCGAGCGCAGTGCCTGCTTATCGATGAGGTGGCTCTCGACCCAGGCGTTGAGCGTCGTTCCCCTGACCCAGTCCATCATGAGGATGGGGTAGCGGTCACCGCGCACGAGCATGCCTTGTTCCTGATAATCGACTGCCGAAAATAGACCAGCCGGCGCGCTTTTGAGGTATGCGCTGATCGCGGCATACCTCTTTAGCTGATCATCGATGCGCTGATTGAAACAGCGTAGCGCTTTTTCGCGACCATCCCGCAGGGTCAGGTGAAATGTGAAGACGAAGCCGCCGGAGCGCACGCGCGGCAGTCCAAGACCGTCGCGCTCGACCGTGGCTGTTTTGAGGGTGGGATCGGTGAAGGCGATGTCGGGGTTTTGAATCGCCCCCAGATAAGCGTCACCCTGCGGATACGGTTTCGTCGTCGTCGTGCTCATGGCCCGTCCTCACCATCACCAGGGTGACGTCGTCGTTTTTCATGCCCGCTGTGCGCCATTGCGCGATGAGATCGGGCAATGGCGCATCCTCCCGCAAGAGAGTAGGCCAGATCGGCTCATCGTGCTCCACGCAGCGCAAGGTCCAGGCGGCAAAGGCATCACTCATGACCATGAAGATATCGCCGTCTTGATAGCTGGCTTCTCCCGTGGTCAAGAGGCTTGTCGCGTCTGCCTCTCGCTGCCTGACGCCCACTAATTCGGGTGAATAGCTGAAAGCATCGGCGGACTCAAGCGGCCACGCTTGGGCGAGAGCCTGCTCGCGCAAGTGGAAGATGCACACATCCCCGATCGCCAGTGCGCTCCACGTCTTGGCGACGTGATCGAAAAGCAAGACGGCGACGGCGGCAAACGCGCCGGCAGCCGCCTTTGTCTCGGCGAACCAGGGGACGTTGCGCGTATCGATCTGGCTCGTCCACACAGCTCGCGCCTCATCGACGCGAGACCAAAAGACCTGCTGAGCGTCGCCCTGAAAATAAGCCTCGGGATCACTCGCCAGCGCTGCCACGAGCGCCTGTGCCCATTCACGCGAATGGAACGCCTCGGTTGCTCCATCCGCGACGCAGATCACCTGATAGCGCTCGTGCGCTGGCGAGATCTGTAGCGCGTCGTCGTTCTCGGTTTCGAGATTCCCTCTCTTTGGCCGACAGAAGGCGAGCGGCGGCGTGTCAACGCTTAGCATCGGCTCAGTGCTCATCGCAAAGGAAGCCGCGTGCCAATATCCATCACGTCAGAGATTTCTTCCGGCCCCGCGTTATAGATTAAGCAGCGATTATCCGTCGAGAGCACCTGCCCCGTAGAAGCTGAAAACAGATCGGCGAATCTGGGGATGAGCGGGCTTGAGATCGAGAGTAGCTGGCTTGCGTAAGCGTCAGGCATTTGATCGGTGGATTTGGGGAACCGCAGCGGGAAGGGCGACGTAGCCGACACATGGACGTTGTAGAGCAGTACCTGCCCGTCATCCGTCGACAACGAGGTAAGCTCGCGTGCCAGATCGACGGGCGATCCGTCGGTCGATTCGCCATCAGTGAAGTGGAAGACCATGGGCGAAAAAGCGGCGCGATGTTGAGCGATCCAATCGCGCAGCACGTCGATCGCCTGTGTGAACGCCGCGCACATGGGTGTTCCACCCTGGCTCACGGGATCGACCCAGATAGGGAATTTAACTGACTTATCGATGAATCCACCAGCGCCGTCCGGCTCCTTTCTCATGCGATCTTCTATGCGCTCCGGGCTCGCGCCGAGAATGCTGATCGGAATGGATGTCTGCCCTTGCAGAGAGCCGCCCAAGATCGGTGCGACCTGCCCCCCATAGCCAATGATGGAGAGGTGAAAGTAATCCCGAATGCCTTCGTTTTTGTTACATCTAATCACCAGATTGTGGAGCGTGCGGTTCAGCGCTTCGGCGACAAACACATCTTTGCGCATGGGTGTATCGCTTTGGCGGAATACGTCGGCCATCGATCCGGACTGATCGATCAGAAACAGGAACGCTGTCGGGTTTGCGCGGCTGATCTCGGCTTGGTATGTCATTGCGGGTAGCTCTCTTTCCTTAAGGTGGTCGAGAATACATCCTGTATTCTTCCGCGCGCAGTGTTGCAATAACATGGCCAAACGCGCATACGGCCAAAGACAGCCTGCCATCACGGCTTCACTTGCCAGCGCGCCGCCAGCCGTGTGGTACGATAGCAACAGAGCACCACATGGCGCGGCGCGGCGCTGATTTTTGGGAGGAGCGCGGGATGGGCACATTCGACCAGCAGACCAAAAAAGTGCTGCAAGACCACGCGCTCGACATCATCGTCGTCAGCGTGCCCGGCATCACCAATCTCGTGCCCTGGAGTGGCGAGATCGCCGCCGCGCCCCAACGCATCATGGATCGCGTGTTCAGCGCCACGTTCCACGAGATCGAGGTCTTCGTGCATCTCGAGATCCAGTTGCAAGCGGACCCGACCATCGCGGCGCGGCTTTTCGAATATGGCTCGCGCCTCTGCACCAGCCATGACGATCGTCCGGTCATCTCGATCGTGCTCTGGCTGGAATATCACGCCAACATTCCCGACCCGCCCTATGTGCTCAACGCGGGCACGTTGCCCGTCGCCACCTGGCACTATCACAACCTGAAGATCTATGATCTGACGAAAGATCAGCTGCGCGACGCCGGTGTGGGGCTGCTCATCTTGGCACCGCTGGCGCGCGATGTGTCGATTGACGATCTGGAAGGCTTGGCGACCCAACTCAAAGCCAAGACCGAGCCGATGGATCTCGAAGAGATCGGCTTGCTCTTCGCGACATTTGCCGCCCGACGATTTAAGACCCAGCGCGACACGGTTCAGACCGTCTTGAGAAAGGTAGGATTTCACATGGACGCAATCGATCAAGTCATCGCCGAATCTCCGTGGGGGCAGGATTTTGCCGAGCGTGTCGCTCATGAAGCGAGTGCGAAAGCGATCATTGACGCCATCTTGACGTTGTGGCGGGGACGATTTGGCGAGCCGGGCGACGACGTGAAAGCCGCGATCGAGGCCGCCGACGACAAGACGCTGCACACCGTCCTGCTCAATTGGTCCAACGACGCTACGCTCGACGCGGTGCGCGCGCGCATCGGGCTGTGATCTCTCACTCCCTCTTCGCCATCTTGACGGCAAGAGGGAGTGAGGGGTGAGATGATTTTGTAAGCGCGAGCGAGGTGACATGCGGGCACTGACGGCGGAGCAGCGCGCGGCGGATCTGGAGGCGATGGCGCGAGGCGGCGTGGACGTGCTGGTGATCGGCGGCGGCATCACCGGCGCGGGCATCGCGCTCGACGCGGCGCTGCGCGGCTATCGCGTGGGGCTGGTCGAGCGCGACGATTTCGCCAGCGGCACCAGTGGTTGGTCCACCAAGCTCATTCACGGCGGCATCCGCTACTTGCCGCAGGGCGACGTGCCGCTCGTGCGCGAGGCGCTGATCGAGCGCGGGCGGCTGTTGGCCAACGCGCCGCACCTGGCGCATCCGCTGGCTTTCGTGTTGCCGCTTTACACCATGTCGCGCCGGCCGGTGGGGCTGCCCGTCGCGCCGCCGTGGGGTGTGGGGCTGAGCGCCATTCTCGACATGGGCCTCTCGCTGTATGACACGCTGGCCGGGCGCGCGAATGTCGCCCACCATCGCCGCATCAGTCGCGACGAGGTCATCCGCCGCGCGCCGTGCCTCTTGCCCAACGGCTTGACGCGCGGATTCCTCTATGCCGACGGGCAGACCGACGACACGCGCCTGACGCTCGCCATCGTGCGATCCGCCGCCGATGTCGGCGCGCTCGTCGCCAATCATGCCTCCGTCACCGGCTTCGAGCAGAGTGGCGATCGCCTGATCGCCGCGCGCGTGCGCCTCAACGCCCCCGGCGAGGGGAGCCGCGAGCTGGTCATTCCCGCCGCGCATATCGTCAACGCCACCGGCGTCTTCGCCGAGCGCGTCGAAGCGCTCACCGGCGCGACCCCCCTGCTCGACATCCAGCCGAGCAAAGGCGCGCATCTCGTGCTGCGGCGCGACGCGCTAGCCATGACCAATGACGCCGTCGTGCTCCCCGAAACCGCCGACGGACGCATCATCTTCGTCGTGCCCTGGCGCTCGCGAGTCATCGTCGGCACCACCGACACCGGCGGGGGCGATCTCGACCGCCCCGTCGCCAACGACGACGACGTGCGCTATCTACTCGATCACCTCAATCGCTCCGTGCGCCGTCCGCTGGCACGCGACGAGATCGTCAGCACCTACGCCGGCTATCGCCCGCTGTTGCGCCTGCGCCACGCGCGCACGCCGTCGCGCCTCTCGCGCACGCACGCCATCGTCGAGAGCGCGAGCGGCCTGATCAGCATCAGCGGCGGCAAGCTCACGACGTATCGCATCATGGCGCAAGAGGTGGTGGATCGCATCGACGCGCGCGACGGATCGCGGCGCCCCTGCCTGACGAAGAAGTGGCCCATCGCCGGCGCCGCCGGCTGGCCCGCCGCGCTGCCCGGCCTGCGCGCGCGCGCCGCCCGGCTGGGCTTGCCTTTCGAGACGGTGGTGCACCTGGGCGATAGCTATGGCTCCCTCGCCAGCGATGTGCTCGATCGCATCGAAGCGGACCCCGCGCTCGCCGCGCCGCTCGACCCCGATCTGCCCGCCACGCTGGCCGAGGTCGAGTACGCTGTCAGCGTCGAGCAAGCATTCACTGTGGCCGATGTCTTGGAGCGCCGGCTGCGCCTGAGCATCGAGGCCGCCGATCACGGGTTGGCCGCCGCGCCACTGGTCGCCGATCACCTCACCCGCCGCCTGGGGTGGGATGACGCGCTACGCTCCGCCCAGATCGCCGCCTATGCCGCCACCGCCGCCATGCACGGCGCGGGCCTGGACGAGCCGCTGGCCGCAGGCGCCTGAGAGAAAATTACGAAATCTCGAGTTCCTCCCTCGCCTTCGTGCTCCGTTGCTCACTGGCTTTGCTAAAGCTCTCTTGTTACAGTGAGGAATGCTACAATAGAATGAGGGAGATGGCACCCGTCCCCCGGTTCCGCGCGGAGTTTTCCGTATTCCCCCAAGTGAGGAAGGGATCATGCAATGCCTGCTCCCATCGAAACGACGCCCGCCAATGACCCGACACTCGTCGATCTGGCGCGGTACCCCGGCGTCGTCGCCATCGTCGGGTTGTCGGCCCGGCCTGACCGGCCCAGCTTTGGCGTCGCGCGCGCGCTCATCTCGACTGGCGTCACGATCTATCCCGTGAACCCGGCCTACGCCGGGCAGACGATCCTGGGGCGGCCGGTGGTGGCGACGCTGGCTGAGGTGCCCGAACATATCCACATCGTGGATGTCTTTCGCCAGTCCGACGCCGTGCCACTGGTGGTGGAAGACGCCATCGCCGTCAAGGCCGACGCGCTCTGGCTGCAACTCGACATCTGGCACGCCGGGGCCGTGGCCCGCGCCCGCGCCGCCGGCCTCAAAGTCGTCACTAATCGCTGCATATGGATCGAGCGCCAGCGCGTGTTGTGAGCATACGTGGGAAGAATGTGGAAACCCTATGGACAGTGTGGAGAGCGATCTCGACAAGACCAGCCGTGAGGACAGCGAGCGGCTGCAAAAATATCTGGCGCGATCCGGCGTGTCCTCACGCCGCCACGCCGAGGAGCTGATTGCGGCGGGCGCGGTGCGCGTCAACGGCGCGGTCGTGACAGCCCCTGGCACGAAAGTGCGGCCAGGGCATGACGCGGTCACCGTCAACGGCAGCCCGGTCATGCCGCCGGCCACGACGACGACCGTCGCGCTGCACAAGCCATTGGGCTATGTCGCGACGGCGAGCGATCCACAGGGGCGCCCAATTCTGGCCGATCTGCTGCCCGCCGGGTTGCGCGCGGCGCGGCTGACTCCGGTGGGCCGGCTCGACGCCGACAGTGAGGGATTGATCCTGCTCTCAAATGACGGCGATTTAGCGCTGCGCCTGACGCATCCGCGCTATGGAGCGGAGAAGGAGTATCACGCGCTGGTGGTGGGCGGCGTCGATGACGCGGCGCTCGATCGCTTGCGGCGTGGCGTCGTGCTGGCGGGGGACGATCCGCGACCCACGGCGCCAGCTCAGGTGCGGCGCCAGCCCCGGGGTAACGCGCCCGCCGGCTGCCAGTGGATCACCGTCATTCTGCGCGAGGGGCGCAAGCGCCAGGTGCGCCTGATGTTTGCCGCCGTCGGCGCGCGGGTCGAGCGCCTCGTGCGCGTGCGTGTCGGGCGGCTGCGGCTGGCCGACGTCGCGCCGCAACCTGGCTCATGGCGTGCGCTTTCGGCGGATGAGATCGCGCTCGCGCTCGCCGGGACGACCGGGCCAGGCAGACATGCGTGATTCTGGCACGAAATTTGATTCAGCAGAGGTTGCAGGGAATGCGGCCTCACGTGGTCGGACCAATGCGCCCTTCCTCCATCGCGAGTGCGGCGCATGCTTCCCCTCTCTCACAGATGGGGATGGGGCCGCACCCATCTTTCCGAGGAAGGACCTTTTTCGACATGCTCGCTCGCATTCCAGCGCCACGCACTCTCGCGCGCCATTTGCCCCCACTGGCCATCGCCATGCTCGGCTTTTTCGCCGCGCTCAACATCGGGGATCTCATCAGCACCTACGTCGATCTGCACGCGGGGCTGCGCGAGGGTAATCCGCTGATGAATCACCTGCTGGCGTCGCACGGCTTCGGTGCGCTCATTGCCTATAAAGTCGTGGTCATCACTCTGGTCGGTGTCGTCACCGCGAATCTGTGGAGGACGCGCCCCAAGCTGGTGGGTTATACACTGCTGGCGTGCGACGTGCTCATTTTCGCCGCCGTCACCTCCAACATCATTCAGTTCCCCGCCTGATGCTTGATTGCAACCAGGTCCCTTGCCCTGGCGCAGATTCAGTCAGCAATGCGCTCCCCCGCGCGCATCGGCTATAATAAAGGTCGATGCCGTCCATCGCCAACAGGAGGGGGTTGCTATGTCGCCACTGACGCGCGCCGCCGGCTGGTGGGCGTTGATGCAACCCCGGGCGAGTCTGTTGGTCGTCGCGATCTATGGGCTGTGCTGCGTCGTCGCGGCGGGCGGGCACCCGATGTCGGCGCGGCTCGCCGTCGCGGTCGTGGGGATGACGTGCATGCAGTTCTCAATCGGCGCGCTCAACGACTATTGCGACCGCGCCTCTGACGCTATCACGCGGCACAAGCCCAAGCCGATCGTGCTGGGCGTCGTGTCGCCTCGCGCGGCGCTCGTGGTGGCGATGCTGCTGGCGGCGGCGACGGTGGCGCTTTACGTGCCGTTTGGCCGGCTGGCGCTGGCTGCCGTATCGGCATCGCTTCTGCTGGGGTTCGCCTACGATCTGGGGATGAAATCGACCCCCGCGAGCGGAATCATGATCGGCCTGGCGTTTCCCATGCTCCCGCTCCTGGCGTGGGATCTCTTTGCTACCGTGCGACCGGCGCTGCTGTGGACATTCGCGCTGGGAGTGATCATCGGCCTCGCGGTGCATCTGGCCGACGCGCTGCCTGACGCCGAAGCGGATAGCGCCGTTGGGGTGTATGGCTTGTCACAGCTGTTGGGACGTTGGGCGCTCGCGACCTGCTGGGGTTTGCTGGCGCTGGCCGATCTGCTGGCCGTCGCGCTGGCCGTCGCGCGTGTCGTGCCGGTGCGGGCGTTGCCTTTGGTCGTGTGCGAAGCGATCGGCCTGGCACTCGTCGGCGGTGCTATCGCGAGCTGGCGGCGTGTCGCCGTGCCACAGGACCGCCGGCTGCGCCGTAATTTTGGCTGGTCGGTGGCATCCGCGATGGTGATCGCCGCCGGCTGGCTCGTCTCGGCTGTCGTCTAGGCTCCGCGCTCAGCCGACATCGACGTGCCGGTGCCCGTTTTGCTTGACGCACCCGTGCGGCTCGTCGGGCTTGCTCAGCGGCTGGCCGCAGAGGGGGCAGCGCGGGCGCCCCGTGGCCAGCAGGGCTTCCGCCGACTTGATGAAGCGCTGGATGTCATCGACCACGAGCTGGGCGCGAAATTGCGGCTCGGCTTCCTCATTCACGACGGCACGCCCTTCGGTCTCGATGATCTCGATCGGCGCGGCCAGAAAGACGATGCGGCCCGATTCCTCGTCGAACCCCAGCCCCATCGGCCCCACGTCAAACTCGATGGTCGCCGTCAAGGGAAATTGCTCGTGCGCGGGCGGCGGCTCAGGCGGCGTCTCGTCCGTCTCGGAGCGCAGCACGTCGTTGCCCGTCACCTGCACTAAAAATTGCTGCATCGATCGCACCAGCTCGGCCAGTTGATCGCGCTCGACCCACAGGCTCGCCGTGCGCGACCCCTGCTTGGCGATGATGCGAAAGCGGCGACTGCCCGGCACGCCGATAGCCTCGGGATCGAAATAGTCCGGCGCGTTGAAATCTGAGAGACTTTGGCTCATCGGATATATCCTTTCGCCGCCTCGTGAGTGGCGTGATCGGCGATGGCTCACTCGCCGCGAATCTATCGTAGCATCACGATCAGCGCTCGCGCAACATGACTGGCGGCGCAACTGATTATATGGTACACTGGTTCTAGGAAACATCATCATGTTTGATCTATTTTGAGACGAGACGAGAGGAAGCAGGCGATGGCGACAATGATCCGCATGACACCACGACCAGCTAAGACACCGGCGCTTTTCACCCTCGACGCCGCCGGGTCCGTGCCAGGGAAAGACCAGTTGGCGCGATTCGTGACGCTGGCAGGGCCGGTGTGCGTGGCTTTTTCCGACGCCGGCGTGACGATGGTCGAGCGTGGAGCCGATGCCCGCGATTTCGAGCGGTCGTTTCTGGCGCGCTTTGGTCGTGACGCCGAGCACGTCAGCACGCCGCCCGCGTGGCTGGCTGCCGCCGTCGCGCACTGGTTCGACCCCGATCACACGCCTGCGGCGGCCTGGCGCTTCGATCTGCGCGGCACTCCGGCCTTCGCGCAAGAGGTGTTGCGCGCGACATACGCCATTCCACGCGGCGAGACGCGCGGCTATGGCGAGCTGGCGGCGGCGATTGGCCACCCCGGCGCGGCGCGAGCGGTGGGCACGGCGCTGGCCAATAATCCCATACCGCTCTTCATTCCGTGCCATCGCGTGGTGCGCGCCGACGGGCACATCGGCCGGTATAGCGGCGGTGACAGCGCGGTCAAAGACGCTCTTTTGCGCTGGGAGGCCGGCGAGAGCGGCGCGCTCACCAGTCTGATTGCCCCGTAGGCAGCAGCTTGCCGGGATTCATGATGCCCTGGGGGTCGAGCGCGTCTTTGATGGCGCGCATGACCCCCAGTTGCGTCTCGCCCAGGTCGCGCGCCATGAATTCCTTTTTGAGCAGGCCGATGCCATGCTCGCCCGACAGCGTGCCGCCCAGCGCGATCGCCGCTTCGAAGATCGCCGCCGCCGCCAGGCGCACGCGCGCCATCTCGTCGCGGTCGCGCACGTCGCAGAGGATATTGGGGTGCAGATTGCCGTCCCCGGCGTGCCCAAAGACAGGAATCGTCACCTCGTATTCGGTGGCGATGCGGCGGATGGCGCGAATCATCGCCGGAATGGCGCCGCGCGGAATGGAGATATCCTCGCCGAGCTTGTTGGGCCGGCGGCGCGCCAGCGCGGGCGACACATTGCGGCGGGCGCGCCAGAGCCGGTCCGATTCCTCGGCTGAGGCCGCCACCGTCACCTCCGTCGCGCCGTGCTCGCGGCATACGTCCGCCACCGCCGCCAGATCCGCGCGCACGCCGTCCAAATAGGTGCCGTCGCAGGCGACGAGCAGCATCGCCTCACTCGCGATCGGCAGTCCGATGCGCAGCATCTCTTCGACGCAGGTGAGGGTCGTGCGATCCATCAATTCGACAGCGGCGGGCAAGACGCCGCAGCCGAGCATGGCCGACGTGGCACGGGCGGCGTCCTCCAGGTCGGCGAAAGTCGCGGTGGCCGTCAGCGTATAGCGCGGCTTGGGCAACAGGCGCAGCGTCGCCTCGGTCACGATGCCCAGCGTGCCCTCGGACCCCACGAAAAGCGCGCGCAGGTTATAGCCGGTCACGTTCTTCACCATCCGCCCGCCGGTGCGCATGATCGCGCCTGACGGCAGCACGACTTGCAGCGCCATGACGTAATCGCCGGTCACGCCGTATTTCAAGCAGCGGGCGCCGCCGGCATTCTCGGCGATGTTGCCGCCGATGGCTGACACGCTCAGGCTCGACGGGTCCGGCGGATAGAACAGCCCCACGCGCTCGACGGCACGCTGCAAATCGGCGGTGATGACGCCCGGCTCGACCACCGCGACGTGATCGGCCTCTGAGATCTCGATGATGCGCCCCATGCGCGTCAGGCCCAGGGCGATGCCGCCGTGCCTGGGGACCGAGCCGCCCGACAGCCCGCTGGAGGATCCGCGCGGCGCGACGGCGATGCCTTCACGCGCGGCGATGCGCACGACGGTGGCGACTTCGGCGGCGGTGGCGGGCAGCACGACGACTTGTGGCGTGTGCTCGACCCAGGTGCCGTCGATGCTATACGCCAGGCGATCGGCGAGATCGGCGAGCACATTGTCGTGCCCGACGGCGGCGCGCAGCTCGGTGACGATGCGCGGCGGCAAGGGCGCGGAAGGATCAGTCTCCATCGGTGGCGCTTCTTTCTGGTGGATTGGGCTGTCGGCCTTCCCTGTACGATTGTGTCATAGGGCGAGCAGTGTGACAACTCATGAGGGGAAAGAGGATGGCCGTCCATATCCTCGCGACGCCGCCGGCGGTGATACAATGCGAGGGGAGGCGAGTGCGGAAAGCGCGGTTGATGCCGATCGGGAAGAGAGGGAGCGCCGCGTCGCCTGCCCCGATGGTGATGAGAGGTGCGTCGATGTATGCCTGTTTGAGCGCGATCGACATTGGCAGCAACACCGTACATCTGCTCGTGGCGGCGACTGACGGGCGCCACCTGACCGTGCTGGCCGACGAATCGATTTTCGTGCAGCTGGCCCAGGGCGTGTGGCATCACGGCTTCATCCCCGAGGAGCGGATTCTGGCGACGGCGGAGGCGATGCTGCATCTGCGCGGAATCGCGCGCGGCTTTGGCGCGGAGCGCGTCGGCGTCGTGGCCACCGAGGTCGCCCGCTCGGCGCGCAATGCGGCGGCCCTGATGAGCGCGGTGCAGGCGACGACGGGGCTTGAGCCGCTGGTGCTTTCCGGGCTGGATGAGGCGCTCTTGACCTTTCGCGGCGTCACGCATGGACGCCATTTGCCGGCGAGCGTCGCCGTAGCCGACCTGGGCGGCGGCAGCCTCGAGATCATTCTCGCCGAGCTGGGGCATGGGGCATGGCGCGCGTCATTGCCGGTCGGCTCCGCTTTCATGCACGATCGCTTTGCCCCCGACGATCCGCCGCGCCGCGACGAAGTCGAGCGCCTGCGCGCGTTTATCGCCGAGACGCTGGCGGGCGTGCCGCGCCTGGCCCACGTGCAAGAATTGCTGGTGAGCGGCGGCACGGTCAACGCGCTGTTGCGCCTGGCGCAACAGGCCGAAGGCCGCGCGCTGGGCGATCGGGTCTTGCGCGCCGAGGATTTGGACCGCGCGATCGCGATCATGCTGGCACTACCCTCGGATCTCGTGGCGGCTGATTATCGGCTGCGCCAGGCGCGCGCGCGGCTCTTGCCGACCGGCGCGGTGATCTTGCTCGCCCTGCTCGATCATTTGCACCTGCCGGGGATTCTAGTCAGCCAGGCGGGGATTCGCGAGGGCGTAGTGCTGGCGATGGCGCGTTATGGCGACCATTGGCTCGAACAGGCCCGCGCCGACGCCTATACCTGGGGGCGGAGCGATCCCGTCGCCCGGCGCGGGGATGCCAACGGCGCGAGCGCCGCCACGCCGCTGGACGGCGCCGTGCCGGCGCGGGCGACGAGCGACGAGCGCGCCGCTGATGTCGCCTGGCAGATGCTGCGCAAGCACGTCGACGTGGTGGTGAAGCTGCGCAAAAAGGCGCGGGCCGGCAACGTTGACGCCATTCATGATATGCGGGTGGCGCTGCGCCGCGCCCGCACGCTGCTCGACACGATGGCACCCTGCTTCGCCGTGGAACCGGCGCGCCAGCTCAGGCGATCGCTCAAGCATCTCGCCGGCACGCTCGGCGGCATCCGCGACGCCGACGTGGCGCTGGCCGAGCTGCGCGCGCGCCTGCCCGCCGCCGACGAGGATTGGCTGCCGGCCCTGCGCATGTTGCTGCGCCTGCAAGCCGCCGAGCGCCAGCGGGCACGCGACCGCCTGCGGCTCGATCTGCGGCGCGGCGAGCTGACGCGCCTGAGCGAGCACGCGCGGGCGCTGCGGCTCGCGCCTGAGCGGATCGTGCCGCCGCTGGCCACGCGCGAGCCTGAGAGCGTCACCTCACACTCGCCTGTTGTCGGGGGGTTGCCATGAGCGATATGATACCATTACGCACTATTCATCCCGATATGCCGTTCGCGGCGGCGGCGCGCGAGGTGTTAGGCGCTCAGGTGGCGACGGCACACATTTGGGCGGCCTTTTTGCCGCAGCCTGACTGCGTGCGCGAGCACCATCAGCTGCGCATCGCCATCAAACAGCTGCGCTATAGCCTCGAAGTCTTTGCCGAGGTCGTGCCTGATGCCGCCGCCGGCTGCCTGGATGACTTGAAGGCGCTGCAAGCGGCGCTGGGCAAGCTGCACGACACCGATATGCTCCTGGCGAGCATCGGCGGCGCCCTCGCCCGGCTGGATGAAGTGAAGCGCACCAGGCGCTATGAAGCCGCCCGCACCCGTGTCGCCGTGCGTCGCGGCAGCCTGGAGGCGCTGGCGAGCGCGATCGCCGTTGAGCGGGAAACACAGCACCAGGTCTGCCTCACGCTCTGGCAAGCTTTCGCCGATCGCGCCGGCCTCGCGCCCATCGAGCGCGCCATCGCGCTGCTCGCCACGCTGCCTGAGAGCGTGGCGCCACCCCTCACATCTGAGGAGGAGTCGACGTATGATTGACCATCATCACACGCACAAGCGTGATCCAGAGGTTGAATCTCTCATGGGAGGCATCGAGGTCGACGATCTGGCCCATGCACTCCACGTAGCGAGTCTGGCCGACGATCTCTTCCACCTCTCGTGGCCGCTGCACGGCATGGGCGAGCACGAGGCGGGCCTGTTGCGTCGCGGCGCGCTGCTGCACGACGCAGGCATCATGATCGCCTATCGCGGCCATCACAAAGAGAGCCTGCGCCTCATCGAGCAAGGGACCTTTGACGGGTTGTCGCGCGACGAGAAGCTCATGGTGGCGTGCATCGCGCGCTATCACCGCAAGGCGTTGCCAAAGAAGCGCCATCGCGTATATGGCGATTTGCCGCGCGCCCTGCGCCAGCAGATTGACGAATTGGGCGGAATCTTGCGACTGGCTGATGCGTTCGACTATGAACACGACGGCGGGGTGGCGCGTCTTGTCGGGCACGTCATGTCAGCGAGCGAGATGCCGGTGCATGTCGTCATTCGCGCGGTGCACCACTATGACGACCACGAGACGGTCGCCGAGATTCTGGCGCGGGCGGATTACAAGCGCGATCTCTTCGAGCGCGCGTTTCACTGCCGGGTGAGCATCGCGCCAGAGCTTGAATCCGTCGCGCGGGATGGTGACAGCGTCGGGCGCGCGCTGGCGAACGGGCGCGTTCACCTTGTCAACTGATTCGACGAGTGCGAGAGAGGATGTTCCGATGTCGCGGTATGGATGGCGGCGGCGTTGGCTCTGGCCGCTCGCGACAGCGCTGTTGATCGCGCTGTCGGGCTGCTCGGCGCCGGGGGCCTCGGCGGCGGGACCGAATTTCATCAACACGGCGCGAGCCGGCGGCCAGACGCTGCAACTCGGCGACCTGCCGGCGGGCTACCTGTTAGTGGTCGGTCTCATGCCGACTGACACGCAGCTCGCCCAGCAGCTCGTTCATCCCCAAGACGCGGCGACACTGGCCCACGACGGACGCATCGGCGGCACCTATCGCATCTTCGTGTATACGACCGATGAGCCGACGGTGGTCAGCGCGGCAATGCGTATCGCCGTCGAGATGGACTATTTCGGCACATCCGCCGGCGCTGGCGCCTGGATGTCGACGCGCCAGTCAGAGCTGAGCGCGGCGGGGCCTGTCGTCAACGTCCCCACGCCCGGCCAGAGCCACGTCACGCGCATGACGAGCTATCACGCCGGCGACAGCTATGATACGCGAGCGGTGCTCGCCTTCGCTCAGGCCAATGTCTATGTCGAGATCTTTACTGATTTCGTCGGCCAGGGCGTCTCGCTCGACGCCGTCGAAAGCTATGCGAATCTCATCGATGGCCGCCTGCTCAGCATGCCAACCGCCGTGGCTTCCCTCACTCTTCCGGTTTGAGGGAGCCTGGCGCCAGCCCGCGCGCGATGAAGGTAAAAATGGCGTCGAGCGCCTCTGGCGGCACTTGAGGCGTCTGGCCACCGTCGCGCGCGGAGTCGGGCCAGACCAGCCAACGCAGCGCCGTGAAGTGCGCGATGCCCATGAGCGCGTAGGCAATGGCCTCTGGCCCTAATTGGACGAACTCACCAGCTACCATCGCCGCGCGCAAGCCACGCTCATAGTCCTCGCTGATGCGGCGATAATAGTCGTGCGCAGCCTCAGGGGCGACACGCTCGGCCTCCTGCACGATGCGATAGATGCGCCGGTGCTTTGCGACGAAGGCGAAAAACGCCTGGAAGCCGCGCCGCTCGATCTCGATGCGATCGCCGGCGCCCTCGCTGGCTTCTCTGATCGCGGCGCGCAGCCGGTGGCCCAAATCTTCGACGAGCTGAATGAAGATCTCGAGCTTGCTGCGAAAATAGAGGTAATAGGTGCCCTGGGCGATGTTGGCGCGGCGCGTGATCTGTGAGATGCTCGCCTCGTAATAGCCCCATTCGCCAAACACGTCTTCGGCGGCGTCGAGAATGCGCCGCCGCGTCGCCTCGCCGCGCGCGGTGACGGGCTGCCCTTGCGCACGCTCGACTTTCGCGTCGTGCTTGCCGTCAGGCGACTCAGCGGCAGTCAGCGATTCGTGCTCCGACACATCATTCTCCTGATCGGGTGGGCGGCGCGACGCGCCACAGGGGTGAATATTGACGATGTCACGCTGAGTATGTCACAATATCCAAAACATGACTCGACTGTCATATTGTCGGCGCTGACACCTTGCGAAGGAGATCCGACCATGTCCGATTCATCGTCGCGGGCAGCCGCGTGTCCACCAGGGTCCCGTTTCCCCCTCCTGTCCGGCGTGCGCTCGCGGATGGTCGCGACGCCGCGCTTGACGCAGCATGTGTATGAATGCGGTCCCGCCGATGCCCCCCCTGTCGTCTTCGTACATGGCAACGCCTCGTCGGCGCGCTTTTACGAAGAGATGATGGCGTCGCTGCCGGACTGGCACGTCATCGCTCCTGATCTGCGCGGGTATGGCGCCAGTGAGGCCAGGCCGGCGGACGCCACGCGGGGAGTGCGCGACTTCGCGGACGACCTGTCGGCACTGGTCGCGACGCTGGGGATCGAGCGGTTCCACCTGGTGGGATGGTCGCTCGGTGGCAACATCGCCATGCAATATACCATTGATCACCCGCGGCGGGTCATGTCGCTGACCTTGCAGGCGACCGGCTCGCCGTTCGGCTATGGCTGCACGCACGGAGCCGGGGGCACGCCAAACTTCCCCGATTTCGCGGGCAGCGGCGCGGGATTGATCAGCCCCGAAGTCGTCGCGCGCTATCAGGCAAAGGACGACACCGCCGATTCTCCCTTTGCCGCGCGATCCGCGTTGCGCGCTCTCATCGTCAAGCCGACGTTCCACTTCGCGCCAGAGCGCGAGGATATGCTCGTCGAGCAGATGCTCATGATGGCGATCGGCGATCAGTTCTACCCTGGCGATAGCGTGCCCTCGGCCAACTGGCCGTTTCGCGGGCCGGGCGTCTGGGGAGCCAACAACGGCCTCTCGCCAAAATATCTGAATCAGAGCGCGCTGGCCGAGATCGCACCCAAGCCGCCCATCCTGTGGGGGCGCGGAGCCGACGATCTCATGGTCAGCGACGCGGCGATGGTCGATCCCGGCGCTTTGGGCCAGATGGGCATCATCCCTGGCTGGCCGGGGGCCGATGTCTATCCACCCCAGCCGATGCTCCAGCAGATTCGCGCGCTGCTCGAACGCTATGCCACTGCGGGCGGCACCTATCGCGAGGTGGTACTATCAGACTGCGGCCATGCGCCTCTGATGGAGCATCCCACTGAATTCACGGCTATCGTTACCAATCACTGGCGCGCGTCAAATAGATGATTCATGTGTCATGTTATGAGGAGGAACGAGTGGATTTCACACAGGCGCGCGAGCACCACGCGCCAGTGGAGCCGATTGGCGTCATGGCTCTGGCGACCTACCTGCCTGAGAATATCCAGGATAGCGCCTTTATCGCGCAACAGTCGGGCCTGCCCGAAGAGATCGTGCGTCAGAAGCTGGGAATCTTCGCGAAACCCCGCGCGAGCGCTGCGGATCAGACGTCGGTGATGGCGGTACGCGCCGCGACGATGGCCTTGGACCGCGCGGGGGTCGCGCCGGCGGAGATCGATCTCATCCTTTATTCCGGCAGCATGCACAAAGACTTTTACGTCTGGTCCGCCGCCAATCGCATCCAATATTTGTTGGGTGCGACCAACGCCTGGGCGTTCGAGGTGGCGGCGCTGTGCACGACGAACGTGCTGGCGATCAAAGTCGCCCGCGACCTCATGCGCTCAGATCCGCGCCTGAGGACGGTGCTCATTTGTGGTGGGCATCGCACCGCCGATCTCATCAACTATCGCGACCACTCGGCACGCTTCCTCTTCAGCCTGAGCGATGGCGGCAGCGCGATGGTGCTGCGGCGCGGCCATCCGGCGAATCACATCCTCGAGGCGGCCTTCATCACCGACGGCTCGCTATCCGAAGATGTGATCATTCCGGCGGGGGGCACGCGCTTGCCAGCGAGCGCCGTGACCCTGGCCCAGGGGTTGCACACGTTCCACGTCGCCGATCCGGGGCACCTCAAAACCGGTCTCGACTCCTTCTCGGAGCGGCATTTCGTGGCGGTGGTCCGCCAGGCGGTCGAGCAAAGTGGACTGTCAACGGGCGACATTGCTTTCCTGGCGATCAACCATATGAAGCCCTCGATGCACCGGAGCATCCTGGCGACACTGGGGCTGCGTGAAGATCAGTCCATCTATCTGGCGGATTACGGGCATATCGGCGCGCCCGATCAGGTGTTGAGCGTCGAGCTGGCCCTCGCGCGGGGGAGGCTGCACACTGGCGATCTCGCGGTCATGGCCAGCGCCGGATTAGGATTTACCTGGGGCGCGGTCGCGCTGCGCTGGGGGGACGTCGCATGACCTTTATCGGCCTCGGCGAATGGCCGGCCAGGCGGGCCAGCCTGGCGCCCGACGCTCCGGCGCTGGTCGATCTGGCCACCGAGCGGCGCCTGACCTATCGCGCCTGGGATCGACGGGTGCGATCGCTGGCCACGATGCTGAGCGAGCGTTTTGGCGTGGGCTTGAAAGATCGCGTCGCTCTCATCGCGGTGAACTCGCTGGAATATCTGGATGCGGTGTTCGCGACGGCACTGTTGGGAGCCATCGCCGTGCCGCTTAACTGGCGGCTGACGACGCGCGAGCTGTCACTCATCTTGACCGATTGCGAGCCGCGCCTCGTGCTGCACGACTCTGCTTTCGCCGCGCAGGCACGCGCCGCCGTCAATGCCGCGCCGCTGGCGTCGCCCCCGCTCTTGAGCGACCTCGCCGATCACCCCGGCGAAAACGCCAGCCTGGCCGATCGCGCGCGACCATTCGACAGCGCTGTTGGCGAAGAGATCGCGCTAATCCTCTATACTTCCGGCACGACGGGGGTTCCCAAGGGGGCAATGCTCTCACATCGCATGATCACCTGGAACGCCGTCAATACACAGATCAGCTGGGGCGTGCGCGAGACCGACAGCACGCCGACGTTCGCGCCGTTTTTCCACGCGGGCGGCCTGAACGTGCTGACGACGCCGCTGGCGCATTGCGGGGGCACGGTCGCGCTGGTGCCTTCGTCCGATCCGGGCCAGGTGATGCGGGCCATCGCGCGCGAGCGCGCCACCATCGTCTTCGCTGTGCCGACGGTCTTCCAAAAGATGATGGAGCATCCCGATTTCGCGACGGCCGATTTTTCGTCGGTGCGCTTCTGCGTGACAGGCGGCTCGTCGTGCCCGCTGCCAGTGATCTATCGCTATGCCGAGCGCGGGTTGACGTTTCGCCAGGGCTATGGCCTGACCGAGGTGGGCGTGAATTGCTTTAGCCTGGCGCCCGAAGACGCCGTGCGCAAAGCTGGCTCGGTGGGTCGCCCCGTCTTTCATTCGCGCGCGCGAATCGTCGATGAAGACGATCGCGAGATGGCGCCGGGCGAGGTCGGCGAGCTGGCGCTGGCCGGGCCGCACGTTTGCTCGGGCTATTGGCGGCGACCTGAGGCGACGCTCGAAGCGTTTCGTCACGATTGGTGGTACACCGGCGATCTCGCGCGCCGCGACGATGACGGCTATTATTACATCACGGGCCGCAAAAAGGATATGTTCATCTCCGGCGGCGAGAATGTCTCTCCCACCGAGGTCGAAGGTGTGTTGGAGTCATATCCGGCTGTGGCTGAGGTCGCGGTCATCGCCGAGCCTGACCCGCTCTGGGGCGAGACGGGTGTCGCGGTGGTCGTGCCGCGCGAGCCAGGCCAGGTGACGGCGGAAGAACTCATTGCCTATTGCGACGGCAAGCTGGCGCGTTTCAAGATACCCAAGCGCGTCGTCTTTACGGATCAATTGCCGCGCAACGCGATGGGCAAAGTGATCAAAGCCGAGCTGCGCGAGCGCTTCGCCACATCCGCGCGGTAGGCGAATGGGCGGGAATGATGAGCGACAGCATACCAGCGCGGCTGCCGGCCATCGACGACTTGGCGCAGCGCGCGCGGACGGTCACAGCCGAGATGGTGGCGCCCATCGCGCACGGCCGCCGGGGCAACTTCACGGCAGCTTGATCTCGCCGCCGGCGAGAGCCGTGCGCGCCCGCGCGATGTCGCGCACCGCGCCGAGCTGCTCGAAAAGATGCGACGCCGCCACGAGATCAGCCTGGGCGTGCTCGTGATCGTCGCGCCGCCGCCAGAGCGCCGCCTGCACATAGCGCGTGCGGGCTTCTTCCCAGCGCGTGCCTAGCTCGTCAAAGCGCCTCAGCGCCTCAGCCAGATCGCGTGCGGCGGCGTCGAAGCGGCCATCGGCCAGGGCTACCAGGCCACGCGCGCGAATCGCCACCGCCGCCGGCTTGCGCGCGCACGACCGCTCGCCGAGATCCACCGCTCGCGCGCCAAACTCCTCCGTCAGATCGCGCCGGCCCAGACGAGCGCCCAGCTCAGCCAGCTCGGCCAGCAGCGCGGGAAAGACGTGCCGGCCCGCCGTGTTGTCGAGCGCCGCGCGAAACGTCGCCTCGGCCTCACTCAGCTTGCCGCGCGCCACCAGCAAGCGTCCACGAAACACCGTCACGTATTGCGATTCGCGCATGACCGGCAGATCGTCGAGGTGATGCGCGACCTGATCGGCGCGGTCCGCCTGGCCCATGCGCACGAGGGCCACCGCCATCGCCAGCGCGCCCCAGCGATAATGATTGCGAATGACCACCGGCGTCGCCGGCCCGATGGCGATGAGCTGCTCTCCGTCGCCCACCGCCTCGGCCCAGCGATCCCACTCATAATAGGCGATGACCAGCCGTTGCAACGCCTGGGCACGCAGGATGGCGTTTTCTTGTCCCTCGGCCAGCGCGAGTGCCGCGCGCGCGTGCTCGACGGCGCGGGCATATTCGCCGACCATCTGGTGCGCGGCGCTGACCTCGCTGTGAATGTCGATCAGCTCGTTGGGGTCGGCGATGCGCTGTGCCCAATAGAGGCGGCGCGTCTGGCTGGCCAGGTGGCCGCAGAGATCCGCGATGGTCGTCTGCATATTGCCCAGCGCGTCGAGCGCCTCTGACGCCTGGCGCGGGGCGTCGAGCGCCTCGGTGATGGCGACGGCCTCTTTGGCGTTGGCCAGCGCCTCACGAATCTCGTCGCGCCCCCGCCCCTGCGACGACGCCCACCAAAAGAAGGATTTGGCCACGAGCAGCGCCGCGCGATCGAGCGAATCACGCTCGCCGGCCTCGTCGGCCAGCCGCAAGCCCGCCGCCAGATAGGCGCGCAGCATGTCGTGCGGCGGCTCTTGCTTGAACCAGCTCGGATAGCGCGCCGGCAGCGTCACCAGCCGGCGATAGAGGCGCATGCCCGTCTCGCGCTCGTCGGCTGACTCGCGCGCGACCTCCTCTGGTGCGCGCTGGCGCCCGTTGGCGTCCGTGAGCCATGCGTGCAGCGCCGCTTCGTAATCCTTCCACGCGCTGTCGCCGTCTGAATGCAGCGCGCGCGCGTCGCCGCGAAAGGCCAGCAGATCGATGATCGCCAACCGGTCGGCGGGGTCACCGTCTTCGCCCACCTCGCGCAAGAGCGCGATGGCCCGCGAATAGGCGCGAATCGCCGTCATGCGCGCGACGCGTCGCCGGGCATTGTCGCCCGCCAGCCGCAGATAGCCCACCGCCTTAGCCAGCACCGCGCGCCGTCGCTCGCGATTGCGCGAGCGCGCCAGCCCCGCCTGGCGATAATATTCCTCATAGTGCCGCGCCAGCATATCGGCGAATTCCTCGATGCGGTCGCCGGCAAAAGCTTCGAGCCATTGGGCGAAGCGCTCGTGCAGGTGCGCCCGCCGCGCGCGCGGAATCAGATCGTAGGCCACGTCGCGCGTCAGGCCGTGCTTGAATTGATAGCGCGGCTCGCCGCTGAGGTCGGCGCCCCCCGGTCCGGGCTTGGTATCTTTGGCGATGAGGTCTTTCTCGAGCAGGTTGCGCACGATGGAGGCGATCTGGCTCTGGTTGAGATGGGGCATCATGCCGGCGACGGCGCTTTCCCAGAATGAGCGGCCAATGACGGCGGCATGGCAGAGCACGTCGCGCTCGTCGGGTGAGAGGCGATCGATGCGAGCCGCCAGCACGCCCTGCACCGTGTCGGGGATGACAGGGTGGACGACCTCGTCGCTTTCGGCCCATGTGGGGTTGACCTGCCAGTGATCGTCCGCACGCACCAGCACGCCGCGATCCATCAGCATGCGCACGATCTCTTCGATGAAAAAGGGATTGCCCTCGCCGAGCCGCAAGATGTTGTGGCGCAGCTCCTCGGGCAGCGCATCGCCGCCCAACAGGTCGCTGATGAGTGAGGCGCTCTGCTCTTGGGTGAGCGGCTCGATGGCCAGCGTGACGAAATTGCGCCGCGCCCCCCAGCCAGGCCGCCGCTGCATCAGCTCTGGCCGCGCAGTGCAAAGAACGAGGAGCGGCGCGTTCACGGCGCGAGCGATCGTCGCTTCGATGAGATCGAGCAGCACGTCGTCGGCCCAGTGAATGTCGTCTACGAGCAGAACGAGTGGAGCAGTGGCGGCGATCGCCTCACAGAGCGCGCGCCACGCCCCAAAGAGCTGCTCTTGCAGTGCCGGGGGCGCGACCGGCAGCAAGGCGCGCTGCTCTGGCGTGTCGATGCCCAGCACGTACTCGATCAGCCGCGCGACCTGGGCGGGGTCGTCATCGCGCTGGGCGCGCCGCCAGAGGGCGGTCACGTGCTCGGCGACACGCGCTCGCGCCTCATCAGGCGGCGTCGCCGTCGTGATCGCGCAATAGTCGCGCAGCATCTCGATGATCGGCCAGTACGTCACACCTTCGCCATAGAGGGCGGCGCGCCCGACGAGCACTGTCGGGCACGCATCCTCATCCTGGCAGACAGTGTTGATGAATTCGCGGGCGAGGCGTGTCTTGCCCACGCCGGGCGAGCCGAGAATCGTCACGAGATGCGGGCGGCGATCGTGCGCCACGCGGTCATAGACCGTCTGGATCAGATCAAGCTCGACATCGCGCCCGATCAGCCTGGTCAGTGGCGTCTCCAAGCTGCGTGGGCGGGCCAGCGGCACCGGATATTCGTCAACCATGCCCAGCGCTTGCCAGACGCGCACGGGGCGTGGCTTCCCCTTGAGCTGCACGGGCGGCAGCGCGCGATACTTCACGGCGCTCTGCGTGATGCGAAATGTGCGCGGCCCCACGACAATCGCTCCCGGCTCGGCGACGGATTGCAAGCGCGCGGCGACATTCACGGCGTCGCCCGTCACCAAAAAATCGCGCCCCTCGGCGGGGCCAGCGGCCGCCACGACATCGCCGGTGTTAATGCCGATACGCATGCGCAATTCCGGGGCTGCGGGGTCCTGTGCCAGCCGGTCGGCATTGAAGCGATCGAGTGACCACTGCATAAAGAGCGCGGCGCGCACTGCACGCACGGGGTCGTCTTCGTGGGCGCGCGGCAGGCCAAAGATGCCCATCACCGCGTCGCCGATGAACTTTTCGACGATGCCGCCGTGCCAGTGGATGGCGGCTGCCATTTCATTGAAATAGCGCGCCAGCAGATCGCGCAGCTCTTCGGCGTCGAGCGCGTCGCCCAGCACGGTCGAGTTGACCAGATCGGCGAAAAGAATCGTCACCACGCGCCGCTCATCAGCGGCGACATCCGCCAGGGCCAGTGGGGCCGTCTCGTCGGTGGTGACTGGACCGAGACGCTGCCCGCACTGATTGCAAAAGCGCGCGCTGAGTGGGTTCACCGTGCCGCAGTTTGGGCAGACCACACCCGCATCGCTCGTCGCAGCCGCGCTCTCCGCGCCTGTGCGCCGTCCGCGAAAGATCCAGGCCATGACTCACCTCATTACGCCAAAGCAAAAAGAACACCGCCCCGATCGGCTCCACTATATCATGAGGCGATGCCGTCGGCCAGCCATCCAGGGGATGCGCGCAGCCAACATCCACACTGTCGCGCGGCAGGCGAACCGGCGCCAGTGGCCGGCAACCTGACGCATTTGATCATTGACGCTCACTCATCATCTGCTATAATGAGCCAAATCTATGCACCTATCACCCTGCGAACTCAGATCATTCGACAGGTTGTGATGGCCGCTATCGAATTGGCTACCTTTGTTCCTAGACGAGCACGAGGAGGTTGACATGAACTCAGCGCAGGCACCTACCCTCACTGTCCTCGTCATCGACGACGATCCGGATCTGCTGCCCATGTTGGCGGATACGATTCGCGTGCTCACACACTATACCGTCATGACCGCGGATAATGGCGCGGATGGATTAGAGCGCTTCTTTGAAGCCTTGCCCCAGTGTGTCGTCGTCGACGTCAAAATGCCCGAGCTCGACGGCTATCAGTTTGTTCGGGCCATCCGGGGCGACCCACAGACATGCGGCACGCCGATCATCATGCTCACCGCTATGACTCAAGAGAAGGATCGCTTCTCCGGGCTGGCCTCCGGGGCGGATCACTATCTTTTTAAGCCAGTCGATCCAGTCGATCTCGTCGCGGCGATTCACCAGGCTATGCAAGTGGGTGAAGCTGAGAGAAACGAGCGGATACGGCAGCTGGCTGACACGCTCCCTCCGGATTCAGCCACGTGATCGAGGGCCATAACGAAAAAAAGAGAAAGGACTATGAGGAATGATCATAAACACTCCCATCGCAGAGATGCCCACGCTTCAACAAATCTACCAGACCTATGAATCCGAGCGGCGCATTCGCATCGTGCGCCTGGTTGCTCCACTCTTTGGTGTGGTGACGATTGTCTTTCTGGTGTCCATGATCGTGTATGTCACGAAATTGCCGACGCAGACACCCAGCTTCATCAATAACGCGCTGCCGCCTGGGTTGGTGATAGGGGGCTTCGTGGTATTGGGCGCGGGCGTTTTCCTCTATTTTTACGCTGCCTACGCCGCGTTTCGCAATAATGTCAGCCAGGCCTCCAATTGCGCCGTAGCGGCCATTCTCATCAATACGCTGGCTGCCGGCAATCTCTGGTTGTATACGCAAGGTCTCGGCCCTTTTGCCATCGGCTGCTATATGCTCACCGCGTTAGTCATCGTGCTCGTTGGTGTGTTGGCCAGGCCCCGTGTGACGTTCGTGGCGACATTGCTCATGAATGCATTCGTCATCAACGCCACGTTCTTTACCCCGCGCGATCCCCAGATGCAACGGCTCTTGAATACGGACGGCATCCTGCTATGCCTGGGCGCAGTCGCGCTGCAATGGTGCTTTGCGGGCATCATGATGAGTTCTCACGAGGCACACGAACACACACTCAAAGAGCTGGGCGATATTCGTTTGGCTTACGAGCGCGCGAAAAAATTGGATGAAATCAAAGATCAATTCATCAGAAACGTGAATCATGAACTGCGCAATCCCGTCATGGCACTTTATGGATACGTCCGGTTGCTCCAGTACCAGGGCACCCAATTATCGGGGGCGACCCAGCGCGATTTTATCGAAAAGGCGCATCGGGCGGGAACGCGCTTGATCTCGCTGCTCAACCGCATCTTGGCGACGAGCCGGCTCGAGCAGCAGACCGAGCTGAGCGAACCCGATCTGGTCATGCTCAAAGAAGTCATCATTGAAGCCGCGCAATCCATCGATCCCGCTGAGGGACAGCTCGACGAATACCTGCTGAAAATTGACATGCCCGATGATTTCGTCGTGTGGGCCGATCGCGTGCGCTTGTTACAAATATTCACGAATGTCTTGTCGAACGCGGCGAAATACTCCCCCCAATCGGCGTTGGTCACAGTTTCCGCCAATGTCGTCGCAATGAGCGAAAAAAGTGGAAATCGCTGGAACAAAGCAGCGTCGATGTCGCGGTATGCTGAAATCAGGGTACGGGATCTGGGAATGGGTATTCCGCCTGAGCAGATTCCTCTCTTGTTTCAGCGTTTTACCCGCCTGCCGAGGGATCTCACTTCGTCCGTCTCGGGGAGCGGATTAGGGTTGTACATCTGCAAAACGTTAGTCGACGACATGAATGGGAAGATCTGGATCGAAAGCACAGGTGTCGTAGGGGAAGGCACGACCATCTGCATTCAACTGCCCATCACGCCAGAGAGAGACCAGCCGGCGAGCGAATGAGCATGTTAGGCTGGCGGCAAGATTAATAGTGATCTTGCGCACCCGCGTAGACACCAGCCCTATTCTGAACTCACGTTCACTTCGATACTTTCGGCTGCGAGCGAGGAGGATGGATCATGCAGTGGCTTCCAGCTCAGGGAAAGTACGTGCAACAGGCCTCTGACGGCGGTTCCAAACCGGGTCAATCCTCACCACAGGAACCCCTTTCCCTGCTGAAAAGGATGCAAGCAGTCCAGCGCATACATCAGCAACACTTTCAGATGCGGCGCGAGATGGGCGGAAATTTTTGCGCGCCCCTGACAGAGCTTGCGACCATTTTAGACGTGGGCTGTAGCAATGGGCGCTGGGCGATGGAAATGGCGGTACAATTTCCGTCAGCCCATGTCGTGGGCATTGATATCGTGATGCCAGCGCCCTTTGTGAGTCTGGGTCACGGCTTAGAGCAACAACCGGCAAACGTCACATTCCTCCAGGGGGATGTCTTGAAGAGGCTGCCTTTCCCCGATGCGAGCTTTGATTTCGTCTACATTCGACTCATGTATAGTGTCATTCCCGCCTCGGCATGGGGAGCGCTCATGCGCGAGATGATCCGCGTCACGCGCCCTGGCGGCTGGGTGGAATCTCTGGAGCTTTTGCCGTATGCCGTGCAGCAAAAAGAAGGCATGGTCACGATCATCGGCTGGTATTTCGACGTGTTGCGGCGCCAGGGCGCGGAGCCGATGGCGGCGCTGAAGATGCCGCATTGGATGAGAGCCGGCCAGTTAGAGCGCGTCACGACGCGCAAGTTGAAGCCTGCACAGCGCGAGAATCTGAGTGATGACGAGAAGCGTCAAAACCGCGACAGCGCCCTCGCTCTGATCGAGGACATACGAGAACCCCTGCTGGGGGCACAGATCGCGTCACCAGAGGAATACGCGCGGATTGCCGCCAAAGCGAGCGCCGAGCTGCACGACAGCGCGAACCCGGGTGGCTTTCATGCGTTTGTCTCGTTCGGGCAGCGCTCGCTCACGAGCTAAGCCGCGCGCCGGGCAGCGCGATGGTGAAGATCGCTCCGCGCGATCGCTTGTCGCCGCTGGCAACCGCGAGCGTGCCGCCGTGCGCTTCGGCGATGCCTTTGGCGATATAAAGGCCCAGCCCAAAGCCCTGTATGTCCTCCGCGTTGGCCAGTCGCTCGAACGGCTTGAACAGTTGCCGGATCTGGTCCTTAGGAATGCCCACTCCTTCATCCTCGACGCTTAGCTCGGCCCAGCCGTCGGCCCGCGACGCGACGGTGACGGTGATGGTCGTGTCGTCATAGGAATATTTGTGCGCGTTGTCGAGCAGATTCCCCAGCGCCTGCTCGAGCCGCCCGCGATCGTAGCTCCCGACGAGCGGCACGCCGGGCGCGTGCAGCGCATACGCGCGATCCGCATGCGCCAGGCGATGATTTTCGACGAGCTGGCTAGTCATGACCACGAGATCGCACGAATCTGGCTTGATGGTGAAGCGGCCCGCGTCGATGCGCGTCACGTCCAACAGATCCGCGATGAGCCGCTCCAGGCGATCGACGTGCTCTTCGATGGTGCGGGTGTAATTGACGATGGCGTCGTTGGTCGGCTGGCGCCTGATCAGTTGCGCGGCGAAACGAATGGGGGTGAGCGGCCCGCGCAGATCGTGCGCCACCATTGCCACGAAGCGCTCTTTTTGCTCTTGCGCCACCACCAGGGCGGCCTTGGTGGCGCTGAGATCCTCGACGTGCGCGCGCAAGCGCGCCGTCGCCTCTTCGATCTTGGAGCGCAGCGTCGCGTTCATGCGGTCGATGGTGGCGTTGGCGGTTTCTAGCTCGGCGACGCGGCGCTTCAGCTCGTCGTTGAGCCGGTGGCGCTCGAAAACGTGCGCCACGCGCAGCTTCAATTCTTCGACGTCAGTGGGCTTGACGAGATAATCGTAAGCCCCCTCGCGCATCGCCTGAATGGCGGACTCGAGCGAGGCATAGCCCGTGAGCACGATCCCCACCGTACGCGACGAGGCGCGGCGGACCTCGGCCAGCACCTCAAGCCCGTCGATGTCGCCCAGCCGCAAATCGGTCAGTACCAGATCGTAGGTGCGCGCGCGCAGCTTGTCGAGCGCGTCGGCGCCGCTGGGCGCGCTATCGACGGCATAGCCCTCTTGCGCCAAAATCGCCTGGATGGTCAGCAACACCCCCGGCTCGTCGTCCACAACGAGGATGGTACCCTGGGTGGCATCGCTCATGAGGGCGGGCTTAGGTCGTCGCGATGTTTTCATCGGGTGCCTCCTTGGAAGTGAGATGTCGCGTCGATGAAAGGTAAAGCGACGAGAAACGTCGTTCCCTTGCTCACCATGCTGCGCACGAGAATCTGGCCCCCGTGCTGCTGAATGATGTCCTGGCAGACCCACAGGCCCAGCCCGGTGCCGTGACGCTCGGCCTTAGTCGAGAAGAACGGCTCGAAGACGTGCGGCAAGACCTCGGGCGCGATGCCGGCGCCGTCGTCGCGAATGCGCACGATGACGTGACGCCCCGCCAGGAACTCCGCGTCGCCCTGGTGAGCGATGCGCGTCTGCACCAACAGGCCGCCGCCGTGCGGCATGGCCTCTTTGGCGTTGAGCAACAGATTCAAGAACACTTGCTTGAGCTGGTCGGCTGAGGCCATGACGGCGGGCAATCTCTCGCTCAGCTCGACAGTGGCGCTGACGCGGCTCTGGCGCAGCTGCGGGCCGAGCAATTGCAGCGCCTCGCGCAGCACGTCGTTGATCTGCGTCGGCGCAAGCTCCACCGAGGGGCGCGACACGCCAAGCATCTGGCGGATGATGCGCGAGACGCGCTCCGTCTCGCGCTGGGCCAGGTCGAGGAACTGGCGGTTGGGGTCATCAGGTGCGGTCTGACGCACGAGCAGATAGAGCGAGTTTTTGATCGCTTCGAGCGGGTTGTTGATCTCGTGGGCGATGCTGGCGGCAAGGCGCCCTGTCGCCGCCAGCTTTTCCGACTCGAAAAGCTGCTGGCGCACGCGATGACTCTCGAGCTCGCGCGCCCGCGTCATGTCGTGCAGGACTGAGACGGCCCCGCCCTGGCCGCTGATGGCGTCGGGCACGTGCGTGCTGGCGATCGCCATGATCAGCTCTTCGTGGCTGCGCGGATCGATCAAGCGCAATTCGCCGGTGTGGACGGCAGTGGCATCTTGCGCCACCTCGGCCAGAAAGGTGTGCAGCCGCGCCAGATTGCGCGCGATGAGATCCGTTTGCTGCGCCTGATCGTCGCCGTTTTCAGGCGCATGCGGATCGAACAGGCGAGCAGCGGGGCCGTTCATGCTGATGACGGTGGCGGAGTCGCTGAGCACGATAGGATTCGCGGCATAGCGCATGAGCAATGTGAGCTGATCTGACTCGCGCCGCTCGCGTAGCGCGGCTTCGGCGCCGGCCAGCGCGGCGGCGACCTCATGGGCCATCGCGTTGAGCGCGGCGTGTGATTTCGTGGGGATCTGCCCCGCCGCCAGCACGACGATCAGCACGCGCACGCGATCGGCGATCGGGTCTTTCGCGGGGAAGGCCTGATACAGCGTGTCATCCGCCGGTGCGGTGAAGGTCACAATGGCGCTTTCCCAGCGCGCGATCCTGTGCTTCAGTGCAATCGGAGACCGGAGATCGTTGATGCTGGCGAGGAAGTCGCTGATGACCTCGCTGTCGAGATGCTGGCTGCACGGGCAGTGCCAGGTTGGTCGCTCGCCGTCGGCGGCGCTCTCCGCGACCAAAATCGCCAGCGGCGCCTGGCGCAGCCGGGGCGGCAGGCGTCGCAGCAGAGCGCGCAGCACAGCCTCGACCGCTCCTCCGCTGACAGGCGCGCTCTCGACCATCGGTTCAGCCCTTTCTATCGCTGGTCATTGATTTGGCCGGGGGCTGGGACCACCCGCTGATTCGCAGTATATGGCATGGCATCGCCTTGCGCGCAACTTCTCGCAGTTGGATGGCCTCTTTGGGCCATGAGCATGACATCAACAGGGGTACCATGGGGGCATGTCGCACCTGGCCGTATGAGGGTCGGGGGTGAGGGATCCTCGCGCGCCGAGCTGAGCCGCACATCTATTCGCGTGAAGCGCGATCGCGCAAGAGCAGCGCGTTCGTCTGGATGGACTGGCCGATGTAGCGCATGCCCAGATAGAGCAGCATGCCCAAAGGGCCAACGACGATGGCGAAAAACGCCATCAGCCGCACGAGATTCGACTGCGCGTGCGCCTCGCGATAGATGATGATCCCACCAAAGATCCACGCGGCGACGTAGAGCACGGCGCCCAGATCAATGAAACGCATCGCTTGCTTTCCCTTCCAACCGAATCAGCGGCGGCGGCGCGGTTGCCGGCGGGGATTCCCCCGGCGATCGGGCGGCACGGCGTCAGGATTCGCGTCGCGCTCCATTCGCTGGCGCACGGCGGCGCGATGCCGGGCTTGCTTTTCGATCGAGCGCGGCGCGGCGCGCAAGCTCTCGCCGAGCGCAGTGGCGCTGGCTGGCGTCACGCCGGGGGCCAGAGCGCCCAACGCCGCGCGAATCTCGCCGTCATCGGTGGCGACGACGGCCGTCTCACCACGCTGGCACGCCTCGCGCGCCAGCTCGACGATGCGCGCGTCGGCGCTGTGCCTTTCAGCGGTGAAGACGATCGTTATCCCTATGCGCTGCTCGCGCGTCTCACGTGTGCCCGCGCCGTCAAAGACAACCACGATGCGCCGGTCCCTGGGATGATACCTCGCGGCCAGTTGCAAGACGAGCGCGTCGCGTCCGTTTTCCAGCGAGACGCGCTCGGCGCGCGCCAGCGCGGGATCGCGCCGGATGACGTTATAGCCGTCGATGATTATGGTGGGCGAATTCAGCGTCGCCATTCATGCTTGCTCCTAGCCGGGGGCAACAACAACTCGCGCAAATAATAGCCGTGTAGCGAGAGCGAAGGATGCCAGCCGTCAGTGAATCGCCACAGGGTGTCACTGGCGACGATGCTTTTCCGGTTGCCCATAGTATACACCGGTGGGAGCGAGGCTGGCCAGCGGGTGCAGTTCTCTCACGCTTGCGTGACGACGAAGCTCGTTACTTTTATATACTCTTGACCAGAAAAGATGCCCACCGAACCTGGAGACAAATATTTCGCGTCACTCGCTGCCAGCACCAACGCGCCATCAATATACAACTTCATCTCCGTCCCTTTGATCCAGAATTGGAACTTGTGAATAGAGTTCTGAGGCTTGAAATCGTAATTATTATTGTTAATATTATTACACCCGTTCACATCATCCACATTCGCTGAGAATCCTGTGGCAAATGCGCTATAGCCAATCACGGTGTTTTGTGAAGTGCCAATCCTGGCCACGAGGCCGACAGCACCATAGTTGTAATTTTGGGGGAACTGAATCAGTGCTGTGATCTCGAGATCAGGCGTTGTTGGCGTATATGGAGCGAGCAAGGCAACATCGCCACCACAACTGGTGCTATTTCCTGTGCCATCGTTCACGAGCGTATTTTGAAAGATCTTCCAAGGGCCGCTTACGTTCCAACTGGCCCAGCCAGTCGAGGTATTGGCTTGATACAGTACTGTGCCTGCTGGGGGTGCATGCCCTGGCGTTGGAGTGGATGTCACTGTAGGTGGGGTGGAAGTGCTCACAGTAGTGGGTGAAGCGGTAGAATTCCCCGGCGTCGTGCCGTTGGGCGGCTGTGTCACAACGACTGTGACGGTGCCCGGCGCTGAATTCGAGCCGCATGCAGCGACCAGCATAGAAAGTAGCATCACACCGCAGAGCATATGGGCGAAATGATGTTTATTAGAGACTTCCACTTGCCATCCCCCTTTTTCATAATCCGGTTTGATAGCACAATCGCTCACACAAGATGATACTATATCTCTCGGAATTAATCAAGTGGAGAAATTGCGTATATTGGCATCGGCTTCGATACAAAAAACCTTCGCCATGTAAAGTGGCGAAGGTGCAAGAGAGGTAATCCTTGCCCTAATAGCGCTGCTCGATGCCCAGCTCGAGATTTGGCTCGTCGGGGCGCTTGCGGCTCGATTTGCGACCGGGTGGCTTGCGCGACGGCAGGTGATACTCCATCGCATGCAGCGCGTTGTGATAGACGCGCTGCTGCTCGACGATGATGTTGTCGCCGCCCAGGCCCCACCATTCTCGTGGGGTGAAATAGGCCGATACCTCAGCCTCAGAGCTGTTGCTCTTGCCAAACCATTGGATGAGGTGCAGATTGTCGGACTGTAACAGCCAGAGCGCCAGATCGACCAGCTCCGCTTTGCCTGACAGCCGCGCCACCGAATAGCAGTGCGCCATCAACTGAAAGATCGCCTGCTGCGCTTCGTTGCCGAGGAAGAACTCCATGCCGCCAGAGCCGGCCCACGTCGTCGGAAAGACCGGCAGCGGCAGGTGCGCGGCGTCGTCCTGGTGCTGGGCGATGACCTCGCTGGGCAACGCGAAGCGCACTCCGCGCTTCTCACATTCGTCAGGCAGCGCCTCGATGAAATCGAAGATGCCCGTGTCGGCCCAGTGGTGCTCGCCAAACGTCTCGTAATCCCACCCGATGAAGGTGAAATCGCCCCCCGTCTCGCGCAGCCAGCCGGCATACGTGTCGGCGTAGAGCGGATAGCTCGCCCACGACTTATTCGAGAAGCGATAGCCGACATCGTCGCTCAGCTTGAGGTGCCGCGTCAGCAAGCGCAGCGAGCCGCCATAGTGATACAGGTGGGTTGGCTCGCGCCAGCCCATCACCCACTCGCGCCCATCCATCAGCGCACCCGCGAAGCCGGCCTTTTCGATCGCGTCATAGATTGACGCCGACATGCACATCTCGGTGGTGTCGGTCACGACCGGCTCTTTGCCAAAGATGCGTGACAGCTCCTCGCGCATCCATCGCATGCGCAGCACGAAAAACGGCATGTCGAGCAAAAAGACGAAATTGTGATACGGCTCGACGCCGATCAGCTCGACGTTCGGCTCGGCCACCAGCGCTTTGAATTTGGCCAACAGATCGGGATCCCAGCGCTCGCACTGGCGCAAAAAGGAGATCGAAAAGCCGATCGACAGCTTGAAATTGCCGCGCCGCACCATGCGCGTAAACGTGTCGGTCGCGCGACCATAGCACTTTTCCGCGACCTTGCGAAAATAGCGCTCGTTCATCGGCTCGTCAAAGACGCACCGCGCGATGTCCTCCACCGAGGCGTGGGGCGGAATCGGCTGCGCGGGCAGCTTGAGGCGACGTGGCTGGTGCACGACGGTATAGACCACCGCTTGGCTGGTCATGTGAATGAAATCCTTTCGTTGTGGTCGTCGCGTCGATGCGCGGGTTAGAGCGCCATGCTCTGCCGGCGCGCCAGGTATTCCAGCTTGCCGACCATGTTTTCGATCACTTCGTCCCACATGAATTGTTCCGCCGAGCGCTTGCCAGAGGCGCGAATCTTGGCGCTCTCCTCGGGGTGGCGCATCAGGTGCGCGAGGTAGCCGACGATCTCGTCGGGGTCGTCAGTTTCGACGGCGACGGCGTTCTCGAAGCTAACGACGTAATCTTCGCCGGTCGAGCCGGTAAAGGCGATGCCGCCGGCGGCCATCACCTCGAGGCCCACCAGGCCGAACGGCTCGTGACCGGAATTGGCCAGCACCGCGTCAGCGCCGGCATAGCACAGCCGCACGAAATCTTCGGGGACGAAAAACTTGAGGTTGTAGATATCGGCCTCGCCCGCCTCGCGCATCAGCGCCAGGCATTCTTCGACCGTGGGGCGCCGCGCCTCGATGTCGCGCACGACCAGGCCCAGGTGGCGCGCCCGGCTGAGCACTTCGCTGCCGTGCGGCTCGATGCCGCCGCGAATGACCAGACTCATCGGCTGGCCCGAATATTTGAGTCGCGCCGCCGCATCGACAGCCATCAGCCAGCGCTTGTCGGGATCGAACCGCCCGATCTTGAAGAGGATTTGGCGCTGCTCGTCTCCTCGCTGCATGATCTGCCGTAGATCGTTGGTCATATCAGCGCAGACAGGTTCGAGATAGCGCTGCGGAATGCCGTTGGGAATGACCAGCGGATTCAGATGGCTATCCCACAGGCGGTGCTTCATATAGCGGCTGACGGTGGTGATCGTCGCCACGTAATTGAGCCGGCCCCAATTGATGCGATGCAGCGACATCAGGCTGTTGATGTTCCACAGCAAGAGCGTGTGGTCGCGAATGCCGAACCAGAACAGCTCGTCTGAGAGGCGGCACATCACCTCGGCGGTGTGCCAGTCTTCGCCTAAAATCACCACATGCTTGCCCTGGGCGATGGCCGGCTCGACGATCTGCGTGCGCACGTGGTGCGGCACACTCTCGTTATAGTCATAGAGCTTGGCTTCTTCGCCGTCATAGACGCCGTTGGGATAATATTTGCTGATCCACTGCGACCAGCGTTTGAGGATCAGCTTGCCTTCAAGGCGGTGCTCGACCGCCGGCTCGTTGGGGTCGCCGATGAAGATCAGATGGGTTTCATAGCCCAGGCGCGCTAGCGTCTCGGTCAGCTCGGTGACGCGCGTGCCCAGGCCGCCGGCGATCGAGTAATGCGCGTCCGGACCCTCGAAGCACAGTGAGACGAAAATAGTGTTTTCGGGACAGATCCCCGCCCCCCGATGTGCCACGGTCATCTTTGCGTCAGGCATGGTTTCCCATCCCTTTGTGGAAACTACCATGAACCACCCTCTCCTTGCCCCACATCCTAACATTCCTCCGTCTGGAAGGCTGGTTTTTGGTGGGAACCAGCGAAACCACTCACCCTCAGATCATACACCAGCCGACAAACCAACCTCTTGTGTGCTCCGGGGTAATGAGGGGAGTGGAGACAGACATGAAAGACACGGAAGGCTGCGCCGCGCGAAAGATACAAAATCTCTTCGTGTTTTTCGTGTTCCGTCTCTCCCTCCCGTTATCTCAATGCCCGGTGGCGCGGGCCAGCGCGACGGCGAGCGCGATCACCGCGACGAGCAGCACGCCCGAGGTGACGCTGAGCAGCGTGAGCCACAGACGGTGGCCGCCTAGCCGTTGCTCGTGCCGAACCGCGCGCTGATCGCCGCGCGTCTGGCGCGACTCGATCTCTTGCACGCGCTGCTCGACGTTCGAGAGCGTGCGGCTGCTCTCACGCAGATCGCGCTGCCCGATGTTGGCCTGGTCACGCACCTTGCCCAGCTCCGTTTGCAAAGCGGCCAGCGCTTGCTGAATCTGCGGGATGGCCGCTTGCAATTGCGCCGCGTCGCTGGGGGCGGGCAGAAGAGGCATGGTAGGCGTATAGGGCTGGCGGGCGATGGCGCCGATGACGGCGTTGATGATCTCGCTCAGCTGCATGCCCGGCACACCGCCATACGACTGCGCGCCCAGCGGCGAGCCGACATAGTCGGGCATGGGGCGCGGCAGCGCGCCGCCATACAGCTCGCCGGTGTTCCACACGCCGCTGCGACCTGGGTCGGGTCCGAGGCCGGCGTGCTGGCGCGCTTGCAATAACATGCTTTCCATGCTGCTGATATTGTTGCGCACCAGCTGGGCAAAGACCACCGTGTCGCCCATCAGATCTTTGTCGAGCACCTGCATCATGCGCAGATTGGGCGGGGCAAACAGCAGCGCCTCGACATCGCGCTGGCGATCTTGCCACTGGCGTCCGCTGCGAAAGAGCGTGATGGCTTTGACCGCGCTGCGCGAGAGCACTTCGGTGATGAAGTGCATCGACTCATTCAACCCGAAAGCAAGCGGATCAATATAGATGAATTCGTGTGTTTCGGCGTGAATGTAGGCGTCTTGCAGCGAATAGGCGCACGTCACGGTCTGGATGATTTTGTTGCTGAGGTCGGTGCGCAAGAGGAATTGCGACAGCTTCGCGGCAAACATCTCTTGATCGACAATCAGCGCGCGATAACTCACCGGTAGGCACTCCTTTCAGCCGCATGAACACTTTGACGCCAACGAGCTGTCTCGATTGCGGCGCACCAACGAATGAGCCTTCGCTCATCATTAAAGCACACAATCAGGAAGCATCGCTCGCGCTAGCCCATTCTGTGCGCTTGTGGAACGCGCCGGCGCTGACATGGCCTTCACTTTCCATACTTCTTCATTCTTGTTGGGCTGTCTGCCGCCGGCAGCGATCGGAGCCGCTCGCTCTCCTGCGCAGTTTTGATGAATCCTTCACACTGTAGCGCAAAGCATTGCGCTTTGAAACTGTTGCTTCTAAGATGAGGAAAATCAGCCAGCGAAAGAGGCTCACATGGCCGTCCGCATCCTCGTGGTCAACGACGATCAAGATATTCTCGATGTTTTCAAGACTGTGCTGGAGGATGAGGGCTATGAGGCGATCCTTTACCGCTATCTCATCACCGATCTTTCTGAGATAGCGCAGCTTAACCCTGATTTGATTATCTTAGACTTGATGTTCGATCACCAAAATCTGGGTTGGAATCTGCTGCAAAAGCTCCGCATGTTTCCCAACACCGCATCCATCCCCGTGATTCTGTGTACGGCGGCGTCGCGTCAGGTGATGGAGCAGGTAGAATATCTGAAAAGTAAAGAGATTCCCATTATCTTCAAGCCGTTCGATCTTGACGAGCTGCTCCAGGCCATCCACCAGCAGCTGGCTCCGCCGCTGGCGCAACAATTAGAGAAAGCGGATCCCCCGGCGCGAAAGACCAAGCCACCCCTGCGGTCCAGCGCGAAGCCGCGACGCAAGCGACGAAAAGACGATCAGCCCCCAGCTGCGGAATGAGCACTGCGCTCGCTCGGCGGCTCGTGACGCCGGAGCCGCTCGCAGCCATGACTTGAGCCGCCCGCTTCTAGCATCTTGTGTGATGTTATGGTATACTAGCTTCACAGCCAAGCATTTTGGCATCGACGCCCATCTTGGCGCGGATATTCGCTTGTTTTGAGTGCGTCCGGCACCATCGTGACGCTGACGGAAAGGCTGCCGCGCATCGTTCGTGCGCGGCGTTGCGACGCGCGACCCGCATGACAAACGCTTACCCGCGCCTGGTGTGAGGGCGTTTTTCCCTCGCCCCCGGCAGCAGCCACGCCCCCTCGACGAGAGACAGGGCGGAGCAAGCGCACACCCTCATGCGCTCAGCGTGCCACCCGTCACGACGCGCGATTCTTTCCGGCGCCCGCAAACGAAACGGAAGGACGCGACACATGGCACCTGATCGCGACACGCTGAGCCTCGGAGTGGAAGAAGAATTTCAAATCATCAATCGCGCGACCACCGATCTGGAGCACGGCTATGACGACCTCATGCGTCGCGCCACGCCCACCCTGCGCGAGCACATGAAGCCGGAGTTTTTGCAATGCGTTGTCGAATGTATCACGAGCGTCTGCCCTGACGTGGCCGCCGTGCGTGCCGAGACGATGAGCTTGCGCGCCACCGCCGCCCTGCTCGCGCGCGCGACCGACAACCTGGCGATCATCGCCGCCGGCACGCACCCCACTGGCAAGTGGTGGGATCAAAAGCGCACGACCGGCGAGCGCTATGGCCAGCTCGAGGACACGCTGCAAGAGGTGGCGCGCACGATTCTCATTTATGGCTTGCACGTGCACGTCAACGTCGAAGATGAAGCCCGGCGCATCGCCGTGGTGAACCAGGCACGCACGTTTTTGCCCCACATTCTGGCGCTCTCGGCCAACTCGCCTTTCTGGATGGGGCGGCTGACGGGCTATATGTCGTTTCGCACGATGGTCTGGGCGCCGTTCCCCTTCGCCGGCATACCTGATCCCTTCCCCACGCTCGACGCCTATCTCGACTATCGCGCGCTCTTCGAGCAGGTGGGTGCTCTGGGCAAAGTCCGCCGCGTCTGGTGGGACATCCGCCCCCATCACTTGCACCCGACGGTCGAGTTTCGCATCGCCGATATGCCCATGCGTCATGAAGAAACGGTCGCGATCATCGCGTTCATCCAGGCGCTGGTCAAGACGATCGTGTGGCGCATCGAACACGACCAGCCGCTGCCGGTGCTGCCGACCACCTATCTCAACGAGAATCGCTGGCGTGCCGCCCGCTATGGCCTGCGCGGCAAGCTGGTCGATTATGAAGCGCGGCGCGAGGTGCCGGCGATCGACGCCATAGCCTCCGCGCTCGATCTCGTGACTGACGCCGCCGCCGATCTGGGCACGCTCGCCGAGATCGGCTTTTTGCGCTCGATGCTCGATCCGCACTACCGATGCGGCGCCGAGCGTCAGATCGAGGCCTATAAGCAACGCTACGATCCGCGCGACGCCACCCGTTTGCTGATGGAAGAAACGCTGCGCGACATCGATCTCGGGACGGCGCTGCCCCTCGCCTCTGACACGGAGGGGAAGGACACGGGCCGCTGGTCGCGCAATCCGCTCGCCCGCCTGCGCCGCCCGCACGCCGTCGCGGCGCAGGGGTGATCCCTTATTCCCGCGCCACTGGCGTTCCCCTGCTGTGACGCGAGAGGCTCTTTGGTGTAGACTTGACAGGAGCATTCCGTTGAGTCAGTCAGAGGGGCCTCTCGCTCATGCACACCGAGCCAACGTCTATCGCGTCTCACCTCGCGCGCGAGCCGACGCGCGCCTTTCCGCGCACCCTTGTGACCCCCCTCGCGCTGACACTGTGCGCCGATCTGCTCATATTCATCGCCGCACTGCTCCCTCGACTCTTCCTGGCCCGCTCGCTGGATCTCACGACGGACGAAGGCGTCTACATTCCGGTTGGCCAGCGCGACATCTTGCTCTTGGCACACGCGAACATCTCAAGCCCCCACTGGCTCGACAACTTCGAAGCGCCCGCCCTGCCCAAACTCTTCATCGGGCTTGGATCGCTCGTGGGGGAGCGCTTCTTTGGCGCTCACGGCATCCTGCTTGGGGCACGCTTGCCCGGCGTGCTGCTGAGCGCGATCGCTCTGGTCGTCACATTCCACCTGGCCCGGCCAATCATCGGCGATCTCGCCGCCTGGCTGGGGAGCATGGCCCTGGCGCTCAGTCCCTGGCTGGCGTACTTCGCGGCCCTGGCTTATTTAGACACGTATATGACGATCTTGCTGACGCTGGCTGTCTTGCTCGCCTGGCACGCCGCTCGCAAGCCTGCGCTTTTCCCCATCGTCGGCGCTTTGCTTGGCCTGGCGATGGCCTCGAAGTATACCGCGCTGGCGGCTGTCGTGCCGATCGCGGGGTATCTCGTCTGCGATCACTTCCGCTCTCATCGCGCGCTGCCCAGGCGGCAGCTCCTTTTCATGGCGCTCGCTTTTCTGGGCGCGCTGTTTCTCGCCGACCCCGCCATCTGGGCCAATCCGTTCTCTCGCCTGGGGCAGAGCATCGGATTCCAATTCAACCACGCGCAAAACGGCCATCAGGCTTTTTGGTTTGGCCGCGCGTGGGAGCACGTGCCGCCGGGGATGGGCATCGCTATCGCGCTGGCGAAGATGAGCCTCTTCGTCACCTTGCCCGCGTTGGGCGTGGTGGTCGCGTGCCTGACACAGGCAGCGCGACGCCGGCGGTGGCCCGACGATCCTTCGCTCTTCCTCACGTGCTGGCTGGTGGGATTGATCGCGCCATTCAGCGGACTCACGATTATCGTTGGGACGCATTATCTGCTGCCACTGGCGCCGGCTTTCGCCATCGCGGGCGCGTGGGGGTTAACGAGCGCCGCGCGGTGGCTGGCCCCGCGCCTGAGCCGCGCGCTGGGGACGATCTATGCGCTCGCTGCGAGCCACACGCTGAATGGGCTGTTCGTCGCGATCGCGCTGCTGGTCGTGATTCCGCCGCTGTTTGGGCTGCTGACCGTGCGCCAGGCGGAGGGCTATACCAGCGAATGGCTGTCCGGCGAAGACTCCGCGCTGCAAGTGGCGTATCCCGCTTATGCCGACGCGCTGGCCTGGGTCGAGGGTCATACTCAGGGTGCGGTGAGCGTCGCGCTGATCGCGCTGCCCGGCACGCTCGACTATTGGATGCAGGAGCGCGCGCCTGACTTCCCCCCGCGCGTGACGCTGCTCGTGGGAACGCCGGATCGCGTCCCCCCCGCTGACTTCATCGTCTGGCCAGAGCATCTCATCCAGCGCGGATTCCCACGCCCGCCCAACTGGCTAGCGCGCATCCTCACGGCGATCAAGGGGGGAGCGACGATCTATTGTTACGTGCTGTCGGGCTGAGTTGCCAGCCCCCGCGCGAAACCCCTGCCGTTGAAAGGCCGGGGATTGCGAAGCCCCTTCACCAGTCGCCACGCAGCTCGACCTCGAGCTCGAGATCGACACCAAAGCGATCGAGCACCGCGCCATGCGCCAGCGTGATGAGATCCACGATGTCCGCCGCGCTGGCGCCCCCCAGATTCACGATGAAGTTGGCGTGCCTGGGCGAGATCGCCGCGCGCCCGATCTGGTGGCCTTTGAGGCCCGCCGCCTCGACCAGGCGTCCGGAATGGTCCCCCGGCGGATTCTTGAAGACGGAGCCGGCGCTCGGCTGGGGCGGCTGCGTGTCTTTGCGGTGCTGTTTATAATATGCCACGCGCGCCTTGATCGCCGCCGGATCGTCGCGCCGCAGCGCGATCGTCGCGCCCGTCACCACCTCGGCGGGGTCGATCGGCAGGCGCGGCGGGGGCGCGGGGCGACCATCGGGGCCAAAGAGCACGCGCCGGCCCGCGCGAAAGCGGCTGTCGCGATAGCTGAGCGCGAGATCGCCCGCCGGCAACACGCTCACGCTCGCCCGCGCCGAGTCGCGCGCGTCGAGCACCCGCGCCGCGAGGAGGGTGTCGCCGATGCACTGGCCGTGACAGCCAGCGTTGCTCACTACAGCGCCACCGATCGTGCCGGGGACGCCCGCGCCCCATTCCAGGCCGGCCCAGCCGAGCGTCGCCAGCTCGTTGACCAATTTTGGCAGGCTCACGCCCGCGCCCGTCACGAGTCGCGCCGTGCCGGCGGCCTCATCGACCTCGCCGATCAGCCATTCGTCGAGCAAGACGCGCGCCACCGCGCCTGCCGCGCCCGCATCGGCAAAGAGCATGTTGGTGCCGTTGCCGGCGAAAAGCAGCGGCGCGCTATGCTCGCTCGCCAGAGC
>VFSW01001026.1_pt1 | contig 41628 bp, 46 predicted proteins | sample 5358111 | NCBI WGS metagenome assembly VFSW01 (sample SAMN11554181, study PRJNA540505) | mine drainage metagenome | isolation source: sediment from site ElyBrook_90M | place: USA: Ely Copper Mine, Vershire, VT | collected 2017
CGCTCTACGAGCGGCACCAGCAACTGCCCCAGGAGTCTCTGAGGCGAAAAATCGGAGCGTTGCGAGACGCCGTCGCCGGAGTCTTGAAGGCACGAATTGAGCGCGCGGTACATCAAGCGAGCGGGAGCAATGAGCCGCTCCCGGAGGCCGCGGTGGCCGAAGCGAAGTTGCGCCGCGTGAGTGGGCGATTCGAGGAAGTCCGCGAACAGTGGTTTCGCGAGACTCTGCTGCTTCGACAGTATGGCCCTACCTTTCTGCACGACGCCGCCATTCGAATCGTTGACACGTGGCGAGTGAACAGTTCGAGTACGCCGGTCACATGGGAATCACTGAGCGAACTGGCGACGAGCGTTGCCGCAGAAAAGGCGGGCGCGATTCGTTCGCTGATGGAAGAGCTGGCGAGGGATCTCTCCACGACCATAAGAGAAGTCTCCGACCTGCTCGGAGAGGACGGCGCCTCTGCAGCGGAGGAACTCAGCTCGGTGGTCAAAGAAATGCCGCGGATCGATCTCGGGTCAGGTGACCTAACTGTCGGACCTCCCTGGACAATCGGCGTCAGCCGCTGGCTGGCAGCGCGCAAGGTTGAGGGCCGTCTGCGTAACGCCTGCGGCGGTCAAATCGAGGAGTCGTTCGCGACGTATGGAAGCATGCTTGACGCGTGGAGTAGAAGAATTGCTGGCGAACTGCAGTTGCGGTTCAACAGTTACGCGGACGCCCATAGGGCGCGCCTTGCTCGGCTCTCGACCTCAGGTACTTCGGAAGATTTTTTATCGATACGGGCCGCATTGGACGAAATCGGATCGCCGTTGGATGCCGAAACCGACAAGGCTTCGCCGGTGACAACGGGAATACGACGATGACAACCTGGCTGGTACTTCCGCCGATCGTCCTCGGATTGGTAGACTCGCGCGGCTACGCGGGTGTCTCCCCACTCAAGGATGCCAGTGATCCGCCGCGAGATTTTCGCTGGCAGGGGAGGAGTCACGGGGCATTGATCACGAATTTGTGTTTGCAGATCACGGTACATCAGATCATCCGCCCCGGGTTTGCGAAGCCAAAGATTAAAGAAACATGTTCTCTGACACAAGCACGCTACAAGTCCCCCTTTACGCTGGCACCGGGATGAAGCAACGCCTTGTTGAACCGGGTGGTGCGGCATGCTAAAGCGGACCGGGACTCGCTGGCTTACCCGAAACGTTTTTGCGATTGGGATGCTCAGCTTGTTTTCGGACATGGGCCATGAACTGACGACGGCGGTACTTCCTCTGTTCCTGGCCTCATTTGGGACGGGCGCGCTTGCTCTGGGGACAATTGAGGGTTTCTCAGACGCCGCATCAAGCCTAATGAAACTGTGGATGTCGTACTATTCCGATCGGATCGGAAAACGCAAGCCAATCCTCGCAGTCGGCTATCTACTGACGGCCATGATGGGCGCGTTCGGTTTCGTTACGGCTTGGTGGCAGATGTTGGCCATTAGGGCGGTTGCCTGGATGGGCAGAGGGGCCCGCGGCCCTGTCCGCGACGCACTGCTCGCCGAAAGCGTTGCCGCCGAGGCGCACGGCCGCGCCTTCGGATTCGAAGGCGCGATGGATACATTGGGGGCGATCATCGGTCCACTGATTGCCCTGTCCCTGATCGGAGTCTTCGAGCTGAAGAACATTTTCTTCATCGCGTTTATTCCAGGCGCCATCACGGTTTACATAGCCATGTTCGTAATCCAGGATCGGCCGCACCCGCGTGCCGGCAACCACTCGCTCTTCCACTCCGTACGCCAACTACCGCGTGGATTCCGGCGCTATGTCGGGGCCGTCAGCATCTTTGGTCTCGGAAATTTTGCCCACACCCTGCTGGTACTGCGAGCCGTGACGATCCTCACCCCCTCGCTCGGGGCAGTAGCCGCACAACGAATGGGGATTACTTTATATATCCTCCACAACGTAGTTTATGCAGCCGTTTCCTACCCCGCCGGAATGTTTGGCGATAGCTTCAGCAAACGCTCACTTCTTGGCTTCGGATACGCTCTGTTCGGCGTAATGTGCGTTGGATTTCTGTTTACGGGACGAAGTCTCACGATGCTGGTCGCTCTTTTCGTGCTCGCCGGGATTTACATCGGCATTGTGGATGCCATGGAGCGCGCTCTGGCGGCAGATCTGCTTCCTGCAAGGCAGCGGGGCATCGGTTTCGGCGTCCTTGCGACAGCGAATTCGATCGGCGACCTTCTGTCGAGCATCGTGGTCGGATACCTTTGGAGCCATGTTTCAGCGAAGTCTGGCTTCATCTACGCGGCGGCCTTGACGATTGCGGGGGCTGTGGCATTGATCGCGATTCCGAAAGCGATCGCCGAACCCGCGCCGGTGCCAGACGATGTTACCGCACGCGGAGATTAGGAGACCTCCAATGGATGAGCGGGAGCCGGCCACGGAATTCAGGCAAAAAGAACACCTCAGTTCCGAGATTCGGTTGCGAATCGGGCGCCTGAACTCGCTGGTAGACGGCCACCAGGCGAGCATGGAGTTGGTGGCCTTTGGCGCCGCAGCGATCGAACCCCTGAAGCACTTCCTTTTCTCCGGACGGCCCAGTGGAATTTTCCAGCCCCGTCAATGGGCGGTCGAAGCTTTAGGCACTCTCGGAGCAAAGGATGTCTTGCTGGAATACCTCGGCCGTGACGAGCACATTCCGGACCCTGTGGTGCTGCACGGCGAAGATGCCGTTCGGAACACGGCGGCCCGTCTTATTGCGCGTTGGAAAACTGACGATGTCTTCGAGTTGCTCGAAGGACTCGCCCGAAAGCGGATTCTTCCTGGCATCATCTCCGCGTTGGGATCATTTCGCCGCAAGGAAGCCTTTCCCATTTTGGAGCGTGCGCTGGAAGACGACGTGGCGCGGCCAGCCGCGGAGGAAGCACTCGGGGAGTTCGGCGGTGACGAGATCGAAACCCTGGTACTAACACTGCACCGAAAAAGGATGAATGAGGATGAAGAGGTACCGTCGAGCCTTCGACGGAGACGCAGCGCGGCGGAGCTCTTGTCCAACTCTCGGGTGGAGGCAGCGTTATGGCCGCAACTTCGGTTTCTCTTGAAGGAGAAAGACTCCGAGTTGGTCATTCACGGAGCGAGACTGGCCACGCTGCTGGGTCCTGACGACGAGAGACCGGACGTCGTCGCCAGCGTGTTGCGGGTCTTGCCAGAGTCACCCTGGTACCTCCAAGAGGAGGCGACAAAATGTTTGGAAGTCCTCTACGGCTGGGGCGAGCCGCTTATTGAAAATGAGATCGCACGTCGCAACCAGGAGCCACCGCTCAAACGGGCGATGGACGATGTGCTGCTGACCCTGAAGCGATTGCGCCGGCACGTGCGGGATCGGCCGTGATCGAAAGGCTTGCCTCGCTTCGGGATATGTGATTGAATTGTAAAGGCAATGGAGTTTGCCATTCTGGCGTTGCCAGAACGAACCGCTGTCTTCCAAGGCGGCTGATGACTCCTCCCGAGACCGATTGAGGTTGCAGTTGCAGAGGATCTGCTATGGGAGGAGTGGCATACCGGCGTCGATTCTCGAACGGCCCGCTCGAGTTGTCTCGCCTGCGTTGCTACCCGCAAGTATTTTCCCGCTCGTCCTCTAAAACCTCAAAATTCCTCAAGCTCTGGTGCGATCTTTCGGGAAAACCATGACTCAAGCTATTTCCTACAACGTCGTGCAGGTGCTTTTCATTCTCGGCTTTGCACCGCTATACGCCGGTGTGCTCTCACGCTTAAAGGAGATGGTGCAGAGCCGCCGCGGTCCAAGCATCATTCAACCCTACCGAGACTTGTGGAAACTGTTTCACAAAGACCAAGTTCTCTCGGACGAGACCACCTGGATTTATCGGCTGGCTCCCTACCTCGTGTTTGTGATCCCAATCTTCGTTGCCACTCTGATCCCCGTTCTTACGGATTTCCCTCTTGTGTTTGCGTTTATGGGCGACATGCTCGCTGGCGGGTTCTTCCTTGGACTTGCGGGATTCTTTGCGGCGCTCGCAGCCGTGGATACGGGTAATCCGTTTGGACCGATGGGCGCCAGCCGCACTCGCATGGTGGGTTTCCTGGCTGAACCCGTATTCATGATCGTGTTCTTCACAGTTTCGTTCGTAGCCCAGTCGACGATTCCCTACATCGTTCAGCAGAAATGGGTCGCGAGCCCAGGCGCTTTCTTCTCACCAGCGCACATCCTGCTCCTGATTGCATTCCTCATGCTAATTCTGGCCGAAGGCGGCAAGATTCCTGTTGATAACCCAACTGGTCACTTCGAGCTTGCCATGATCGACGAGTCAAAGGGCTTGGAGTTCTCCGGACGAGACGCCGCTCTCATGAAATGGGGTGGCCAGATGAAGTTCCTGATCCTAGCTTGTATTTTCTTGAACGTGCTGGTAGCTCCTTGGGGCCTGGCACATGCGCAACCCACAATCGATTTGCTGATTGCAATTCCGCTGATTCTCTTCAAGATTCTCATCTTCGCAATTGTGCTTGTTGTCATCGAAACATCGCTGGCCAAGCTTCGCCTGTTCCGAATCAGTGAATTCCTGGGGGCCGCCTTCATCACATCCGTTGCGGCGATGATCACCAGCATCTTTCCGGGAGCGTGAAAATGGCTGATCCACAAAACTCGATTCCCGAAGCACTCAACACTCTGTGCGCCGGTTTAGTGCTTATTTCCGCATTTGCAATGGTGGCCACGCGGCAAGTGCAGGGTGTTGTGCGGTACTTTGTTATTCAATCGTTGCTGCTCGCCGCCTCGTGTTTTCTGCTCGCTTACAGTCGCAGTTCGCACCACTTGTGGACGTTGGGAGGCATCACCATCGCGGCAAAGGTCATCGCGATTCCGTGGATTCTGCGCAAGCTGCTTCCAGGGCAATTCTACGAACGGCGGGAGATCTTACAGGCAGTCAACATTCCGGCCTCGCTTTTGATCTCGCTGTTGCTCACGATCGTCGCCGAGTTCCTGGTGGGCCCCGTTGCGGCGACAAACGCTGACCCGTTGATCCGAGTGAATCTGCCGATTGGACTTGCCGGCGTACTCATCGGCGCCTACTCGTTGATTGCACGGCGCGAAGCGATCCCTCAACTCGTGGGCATTCTCGCGATGGAGAACGGTGCATTCTTTGCTGGAATTGCGATCGCGAATGAGCTTCCGCTCATCGCCGAACTTGGTGTTGCCGTCGGCGTGATGTTGATCGTGGTTGTCATCGGGCTCCTGACTCGGAATATCCGTCTGAAGATGGGAACGACAGAGGCCGGGACGCTCAATGAACTCAAAGAGGAGGCCGTAACATGGCGCTAACGGCCGTAGTGGCCATTCCGCTCTTGGCTGCTCTCCTGTGCTGGTTACCTCCTCTTCGGAGGTTTGCATGGGTAATCACTTTGATCGCAAGCTGGACGGTTCTCCCGCTCGCGGTCTTTGTGGTGGCTGAGGTTCTTTCGAAAGGCAGGTTCGTCGGAATTCCCCGGTGGATCGAGGCGGACGCATTCAGCGCTCTCGTCCTTATTCTCGTAAGTTTCGTCGTTGCGCTCGCATCAATCTTCGCTGGTGGTTATATGCGACGCAGAGAACACGAGCACTCGCGACTATGGTGGTTCTATTGCAACTACAATTTGTTCGCATTTGCCCTGCTTTCAGTGCCTGCTCTTACGGAACCCAATCTCGTTTGGGTCGGCGTGGAATTAATCACGCTCTTTGCGGTCTTGTTGGTCGGGTTTGAGAAAACGAATGGAGCGCTAGAGGCCGCCTGGAAATACGCGATCCTCACGATGATGGGAGCACCGATCTCCCTTCTCGGCTTTTTCGTTCTGTTCTGGGCGTATCGCTCGGCTGACGGGAACGTGCCCGAGACGTGGGATGGGCTTAGGCAACTCGCCCCGACGATGGACGCGAATCTGCTGAGACTCTCCTTTCTCCTCGTATTCGTGGGGTTCGGAGCGAAAGCCGGGTTGGCGCCGGTTCACACCTGGTTGCCAGACGCCCATAGTCAGGCGCCCTCGCCAGTTTGCGCAATCCTCTCTGGCGTCAAGACCACGGTGCCGCTCTACGCGATTCTGCGCATGCTGTCGATCGTTCTTGCGTCTCCCGCAGCCCGGGTCGGAAACTGGATGATCGTTCTGGGGCTGGTATCCGTGGCGATCGCCGCATTCCTCCTGCTCCAGGTTCGGGACTACAAACGAATGTTCGCGTATTCCACGGTCGAACATATGGGGATCATTCTGACGGCGGCGGGCTTGGCAACCCGCGGATCGGACTTTGGCGCTGTCTCTCAGATGCTCAGCCACGCCATCACAAAATCCCTATGCTTCTATGTTGCCGGCGTGGTTCTGCTGGCCTTGAGCACACGGGAGATCAAGTCCGTGCACGGACTTTTCCGTGTGTCACCGTTTGCCGGCGCTGCCCTGATGTTCTGCGCTCTGGCGATTGCCGGCGCACCCCCGTTCCCGATCTTCCTGAGCGAATACGCCATCTTGTCCTCGGGCGTGAGATCCGGGCAGCACGCTGCAGTTGCCATCTTGGCGGTGCTCATCGTGATCGCATTTGTTGCCATCCTCTGGCACGTGAACCGAATGGTCTTTGGGAAACCCCTGATACCTTATACTGCGGTGTCCTTGCCCGTCAGCTGCAGGCTAGCGGTCATACTTGCAGCCGCGCCGGTGGTCGTGCTCGGTGTCTACATTCCAGTTCCCGTACACAATTTGCTGCAACTGGCAGCGCAGCAGCTAGGAGGTCATGGACCGTGATCACCACTCCGATTACACCTCCAGAGCCAGCCGACGTCCTGTCTTTGGAAGCAAATCTGGCGGCTCGGTTCCAGACCGCCGTCACAATCTCGCGCGCCAGTGGCCAGGAAATCATCGTCGCCCTCGAACGAGCGCACGCGCTTAACGCGGTGTGCAAGTTTCTATTTTGGGAAGCAGGCTGTTTTTTTTCTGGAATTGTCGTTGAGGAGCAGCAAAAGGAATGGTGCCTGGTCTATGTGTTTCTCTTGCCGCTGAAACACTGGGTTCACGTCTGCCTTGCGGTTCCTTTGGACAAGCCCGCCGTTCCAAGCATCAGCGCGGAGGTACACGCAGCAGACTGGTACGAACGGGAAGTGGAGGACTTATTTGGTCTTCACTTCGAGCAACATCCAAGACTAGGAGACTTCGTCCTTCACGATCAGGTCTGGCAAGAGGGCTTGGCTCCAATGCGCCGGGACTTTGATCTGCGCCAACCGAGGATCGAACGACAGCCGAACCAGGCTTGGCGGCCAACACTCGTAGTGCGGGATCCTGGTGCTTTTGCTATGCCAGTTGGCCCCGTTTACGAAGGAGGTCTCGGAGAATCTGTTCACTTCTTGCTGGAGACCGTCGGCGAGGATGTGATTCGTGCGTCGCCCCGTCTTTTCTACAAATACCGGGCGGTGGAAAAACTGGCGGAGGGGAAGACCGTGACGGATGCGGAATTGCTCGCGGAGCGTTTTTCCGCCAAATCGGCATTCTCCCATTCCCTCGCATACTGCCAGGCAGTCGAAAGAGCGGGCAGTATCGAGGTTCCACCGCGCGCCAGCAGGCTTCGGGTGGCGCTGGCCGAACTGGAACGGCTGCGGCACCATGCCGGGGCAATCGAAGCGATCTGTCAATCGACAGCTTTGAACGTCTCCGAGGCACAGGCCGCCATCGTGGAGGAGCAACTCTTGCGAGCGTCCTGTTTCTTCTCCGGCCATCGGTATCTGTTCGGGCTGAACACGCCCGGTGGATTGCGCCGGGATTTCAGCCCGGATGTCTGCAAGAGCCTTCTGAGCACGGTCGATGGAGCCGAACAAGAACTTCGGCGTCTTGAAGATCGGCTGCGGTATACGAGTAGCTTTCTTGATCGCCTCGAGGACGTCGGCAGCATCGACACCGACGCGGCGCGGGATTTAGATCTCGCGGGCCCTGTGGGCCGCGCCTCGGGACTCGCGAATGACTTGCGAAGAATCTATCCATACGCCGGATATTCGGACTATATGCTCGATGTCGCCTGCGAGAAAGAGGGGGATGGATACGCCCGGCTTCGCGTTTTGTTTTTCGAAGCACGTCAATCTGTGGCACTCATCCATCAAGCGCTGGAATCTTTACCGCAGGGGGAAGTGAAGATTCCTCTTGAGCCGCGGGCCGGTGCGACGATGGGCTGGGTCGAAGCCCCGATCGGTGCGGCGGTGCACTGGCTCAGAATCAACGACGCCGGCCTGATCGAGCGGTACCGGATCATGACGGCATCATTTCGGAATTGGCTTGGCCTCCACGCGGCGGTCGAGAACTTCGCCTTCCAGGATTTCCCGATTATCCTCGCCACCTTTGGTCTATCCGTGGCCGAGTGCGATCGCTGAGGTTCTTATGGCTTTTTGGTTCTGGCACGGAATACGGAACGGAATTCAAACGACGCGATACCCCACGGTTCCTGAAGACTCTCCTGGAATTTCGCCGGGACGACCGCTCGATACCCTCTTCCCAGATCCACTTGAGGCCACTCGCGCGGCGGCAAATTGCCCAGTTGGCGCGATTACGGCGCTCGATAGTCTCGCGCGCGTGGACTTTAAGAAATGTGTTTTCTGTCAACGCTGCCACTTCGGAACGCAAGACGAACTCCATTGGGATTCAAGCTTCGAATGGACTGAGAAGCATTCATCCCAAAAGTCGTTTGAGCCATTGCCACCTGACTTTGCACAGTCGCTCCACATCATTGTTGTCGACGCGGGCGATTGCGGGGGATGCCTGAACGAGGTGAAGCAGCTGAACAACCCTCGCTACAACTTCGATCGGCTCGGGTTCTTCTTCACGCCGACGCCGCGCACGGCCGACGTGCTTCTCGTGGTCGGCCCGGTTACCGAGAATATGCGAGGTCCGCTCGTGAAGACGTATGAGGCTATGCCAGATCCGAAACGAGTTCTCTCCGTGGGGACCTGCGCGATAACGGGAGGAGTTTTCGGGCAGACCTTTACTTCTGCAGGTGGAGTCGGGGCCGTTCTCCCCGTCGATCTTGAAGTGCCCGGAGACCCTCCGCCACCACTGGCCATCCTCCACGGCTTGCTTGCGGTGACGGGCCGCAAACCGTTACTTCAAGCCCAGCAATCTGCTCAAGACGGAGTATTCAAATGAGCCCATGGATAGGCGCCGCCTTAGCTCTGTTCTTTATTTGCTGCGCCACGGGGTTGATCCTTTCAGCCGTCGTTTCGAATCGCATGGCCGCGTTCGTTGTCGCCTGGCAAGGTACGCTGGCCTCCCTATTCCTGATGCTGACTGCAGTAGCCCGTTTGATAGGTGGCCACGATTTCGATTTTCCGCTTTGGATGCTGAATGGGTGGGGCTCCCTTTCGCTGCACGTTGACGCACTGTCGGCAATCTTTCTCTTCACCGTGGGTCTCGTCTACATCTCGTGCTCTCTTTTTGTGCCGGACTTTCTGGTTCATTATTTTCGAGAGCGCTATCCAGCGCGGCGTTATGGCGTCCTTCATTTTGCGTTGATGGCATCCGTCGTCATAGTCCTGATTGCCGGTGACGCCCTCGCATTTCTGCTCGCCTGGGAGTGCATGTCGATTCTCTGTTACCTCCTGGTCAACTATGAGCAGACTCAGCAGCGGGATACCGGTGCCGGTTACGTGATGCTTGCAATGAGCGAGGCTGGATTCCTGGCGATCGTGGTTGCTTTCCTCATTTTGGGGGCAAAGGCCCAGGATTTCAGCTTCGTATCCCTCAGGGCAGCTAGCCGCAATCTTTCCGCAGCGGCGTCTTGGGGCGTCTTTGTGCTCGGATTCGGCGGCTTCGGCGTCAAAGCTGGACTGGTTCCTGTAAACTTTTGGCTGCCTCGGTGTTACACGGCTTCGCCGCCGGTGTTCATACCGGTCCTTGCCGGGGTCACGCTGAATCTGGGCCTGTATGGAATTATTCGGTTGAACGGCGATCTTTCTCCCGGCGGAGGAATTGGCCCCGGACTGGCAGTTTTGATTGTTGGAAGCATCACCGCCATCGTGGGGATTCTTTATGCCACGACGGAGAACGATCTGAAAACTATGCTGGCTCACAGCTCGATCGAGAATGCCGGCATCGTCGTGGCAGGTGTGGGCGCGTTCCTGGTTTTTCGCAACAGCGGAAGTGCGGTCCCTGCGGCGATCGCACTCACAGCGGCCCTTTACCATATGGCGAATCACTCCGTTTACAAGGCCCTACTGTATCAAGCGGTCAGCCATATGGAGGCCACGACCGGTACGCGCGATATGGATCGCCTCGGAGGCCTGATTCGGACTGTTCCGGCGCTCTCAGCCGTTTTCTTGGTGGGTTGCCTGGCCATTGCTGGGGTTCCCCCCTTCAATGGTTTTGTAAGCGAATGGCTCACCCTGCAGACATTTCTACGGAGCGCGGTGCTTCCGTCAGCGATCGTCAAGATCATTTTTGCCCTGTGTGGCGCGCTGTTGGCACTGACTGCGGCGCTCGCTGTGACGTGTTTCGTCAAGACGTACGCGATGAGCTTTCTCGGCATCCGACGGGGAGCCTGGATGCTCAACAAGGCGTTGCCCGCGCGCCGGTGGCGGCTTTCCTTGACCATTCTGGCTGTTGCCTGCTTCTTACTCGGCGTGCTACCGACGTACGTCATTCCAGCTCTGGACCGGGCGGTCGAACCCCTTGCGGGCAGCAGCGCAACAGCCTCTCTGGTGCCCCCTTTCTTCACAGCAACGAAAGACAATCGGGAATTGCCCGCGGCTTTTCTTCAGGACTTCCATAATCTCGGCGCACAAACCGGCGCCGGGGCACTGCCTGGCAGGGGATTAGTGATTTTGGCGCGAGGTGGGGAACAGAACCCGGTCGTCTTCGCGATGTCTCCCTCCTACAGCATCGTCGCGCTGGTCCTGCTGGTGTTGGCGGCCTGGATCATCGTTACGCGCTGGACCCGCCAGCGGTCTCGCACGAAGCGCGAGCTTTGGGCTGGAGGAATACCTGTCCTGCTGCCAGAAATGAGCTATACAGCCACCGGCTTCTCAAACCCAGTTCGCGTAATTTTCCAGGCGGTCTTTCGGCCAAATATCATTGAAGATACCCGCGAGACCGTGGGCGTGCATTTTCGTACGGCCATTCGGCATCGGCGAGACGACACATATCTCATTGATCGCCTTTTTCTCCACCCTGCCGGAGACGCGGTCATGTGGATCGCCAGGGCGCTTGCGACCATGCACCACGGAAGACTGAACGCCTATGTCGGCTACTTCCTCGGATTCCTGGTTCTGATTCTCTTTCTGTACCGATTGGCGTAGGTTGCTCGCCGTGTGAAATAGTTGTCACTAGTCGTTTATCCAAACCGGCCGCCGTGAGTTCAGGATCCCGTCAGCGGGCCGTGGGCGTCAGACCCGGAAACAACCGCTTCAAGAGTAGACTGTCGCAGAATTCTTCGAAAGGCGCATTCTGTGGCAGGCCGTGGGTTTTGCGACACCGTGTTTGCCACTACCGTGCAAACGTCTCAACAGTTTTTTCTTGCAAATTACTTATATAGGAGCGATACTGACGTGGTGATCCCCGTGTATAGAATTGGAGAGGCCCGCGCGTTGGTAACGTTGCGTGTCTTTCTCCGTCTTACAGCGATGGACGTTTGCTGCGGTCCTCCCACCTCGCGGTAATTCTCTTCAAGCCAAAAGTTTTTGTTTAGAGTGCAAATTCACAAGGGGGAAGTGTGTCTATACGCCAATCGCTTTGGGAGGAGATCGTGAAACCAGGCGCGACCTGGTCGAACGTCTTAAAGCGTGGGACCATTCTGCGCATTACCGACTTGGAGGGCGCTGCGAATGTAGGGGCCATCTTCTACAACTTCGACTGCCCCTCGGAACGCTACAACATGCCCGATACCCTCAAAGCCCAGCATATCTCCCGTCTCACGAAAGGAAACGCCCTCTACGGCGATATGGGGCGCATCCTGTGCTCGATTGTTGAGGACACAGTGGGCTGGCATGATCCAATTGGGGGCGCGTCCAATGCCGAATTGGTCTTGGAAAAATACGGCAGGGCGCGCTATCAGGAACACCACAATGACTACTACAAGAACGCGCACGCGAGCTTCTTGATCGAGCTCAGTAAGTGGGGACTCGGCCCGCGCGATCTTTCAACGACTGTGAACTTCTTCAGCCGATTGGAAGTCGCCGATGATGGTTCCCTTTCCTTTCATGAAGGCAACTCTGACTCTGGCAGTTTCGTCGACTTGCGGGCGGAGATGAATGTACTCACAATTCTTAATACGTGCCAGCATCCGCTCGACCCCGCGCCACGATACAGACCAAAACCGGTTCGCTTAACAATACGACCTACAGCACCTCCAACGGAGGATGATTTGTGCCGCGTCTCCTGCGCCGAGAACCGTCGCGGATTCGTTCTGACCGAAAGGTATTTCCTCTGAAGACTCAAGGGCAACGAACAACATGGGACACAACACTCTTGTTAAAAGTAATCTGGACCCGGCCGAGGCGATTTACTGTTCGGAAATAGCCGCCGGCGAACATTGGGTGCGCGAGATCCGAAAGGGAGAGATCTTCCGAGTGGTGGATCTAAGGGGGAACCAGTCTGCTGACACGTTCTTTTTCAACGCGCTCGACTACTCAGATCCGTATAGCGCACAAGACACGATTCGCAACCAGCGTAATCTCTACATAAGTGCTGGGACCGAGTTGATGTCGGCAAAGGGCAAGGTCCTCCTCACTGTTGTCGCGGATACGTGCGGCCGCCACGACACCCTCGGGGGAGCGTGTTCGAGTGAAAGCAACATGGTTCGCTACCAGATCGAAAAACGGCACATGCACGCATGTCGCTCCACCTTTCTGAACGGAATCCTCGAGTGGGGCCACGGCCTCCAGAAACGTGATATTGGAAGCAATGTTAATTTCTTCATGAATGTTCCAGTTACGCCACAGGGAGAACTCACGTTCGCGGACGGTATTTCCGCACCGGGCAGTTACGTTGAGATGCGGGCCGAAACCGATGTGGTTGCTTTAATGAGCAACTGTCCCCAGCTGAACAACCCGTGCAATGGATTCGACCCAACGCCGTTACAGGTGCTTATCTGGGCCCCTGCATCGTAGTAGGGCACCAGGGCTTGGACCGACACAAGTTCAGCTGCCATCGCACTTTCCAAGGCTGGGGTTTACGCATCATCAACGAACCAGCAGGTGCCAGAACCCGCGATGCGGAAGCAAGTGCTCGACAGTACGAAAGACTCCTTCCTGAAGAGCTTTTGACCCTACGGGAGCGCGAGTGTGGCACTGCGTTTCGGTGTTTCGCCAACCGGGATGCGCGTGATCTCCCTTAGTGTCCGCGTGTCTATCACGGAGACCGAGTTCGACCCAGCGTTGGATAGGTACACTACTTTACTGTCCGGTGTGAAGGTCATCCAATCTGGAACGTCGCCCACAACCGTGTGGCCCAACAGCTTCAGATCTGGAAGAGAATACACGAACACGGAACCAGCGACGGAACTGTTGACCCAGAGCGTCTTATTATCCGGTGCAACGGCGATACCATGTGCGGGCGCGCCGCTCTGCATGCCTACGAGGCTAATCGGTTCCTCTGGGAGGGCTACGGTCGTGACGGATTGGCGAGTCTTAAAATCGACGACTTCGAAGCCGTGCAGGTTGCTGAGTTGCACAAACATCCGACTGGTGAGCCCATCCGGGCCTTTTTCGAACGCTACAGGTCGCACACCGGCCTTAAACTTGAAGTCCCAGAGCGGCTCCTGGGTTGCAATGTCGATGATCGTAATGATCTTGCCGGCAATCGATGAAGCGGCGATGTACCTACCATCCGGCGTGAGATAGGCGTAGTGGACGGCGCCCTTGATGGGAATTGTCTTGACTCGCTTCATCGAGGCTGTATCCACGACATCGACGCCGCCAGGCGCCTGCGCGATTGCTACAAATACGAACTTTCCGTCTGGACTGGTGGAAAGGCTGTTGGGCCGGCCAGTCAGGGGAGCTTTGCCGACGATTTTCCCGCTTGCCCGGTCCACAAAATCCAACGTCTTCTCTCCTTCGCAACTGATGTAGATCACATTCTTGTCATGCGAGAAGTCGATCCCGCTCGGGATCTCAATGCCGGTGATCTCTTGCACGACCTTATTGGTCGCCGCATCGATGACGTGAACCCGATCTCCGGCGGCGTTCGTAATATAGATCTGCACACCAGCGGCAAAAGATGCGTGCGCGAAACACACGCCGTAGAGAAGGCCGGAAAGAGTCGTGGTGAATCGTCTCATATTCAACTCCTAATTGGGGTACTTCAAGTTGGGGAAGCGAGGATGGACCGTCTTTGGCCGTTCATCCCCGCGATGGCATGTGTAGCAAGTGACCGTCCCGTTGCCGAGCTTTGCATTCAAGTCCGAAGTCATCTTCATCATTTCCCGCGCGACGTTCTTCATCGGGCGGGCGTCGCTCGCGAAATCAGGCGGTGTGTGGCAGAAATTGCACTCTTCGCGGAGCGAAAGGTTAAACGTTCGCATGACATCGAGAAGGCTTTCGCCCGAGCTGAGTACTTTGAGGTTCTTATACTCCCAACGCCCCTTCTGTCTGACCCAGGCGGCCAGCGCCTGCCAATCCGGATCGGCCTGTGACGAGAACTGATGACCACCTGAGTGGAAAACGTCGCCTCCTGCCTCCGGCGCCAATGGATGCATCAGCAGTTGGCTCGACTCTGGCTTGCCTGGAGAGACCAATTGAGAAACTTCTAGATAGTTCTTCCTCGTTTGTTCCTCATCCCAGGTAACAGCTCCAGGGGATAACGGTTGTAGAACGAATCCACCTCCGTTCCCGCCTGCATGGCATGTGACGCAACGACCGTGGGTGGATCGAGTCTTCAAGAAGATCGGCTGAATTCTTTCTTTGAAAACGCCGTAATCGGCGTCGTTCGACTGTGCGTACATAGCGTCGGTGAGAAAGACAAAATTAGTAAGGCACAACAGCGAAAGCACAACGGGCTGCAGTAGTCGCATCACGCGTAAGTATATCTGCAGCCGCATTCGCGATCTACTACTCGTTCGAGCGATATGAGTGTTACACATAGTCAACGGTGCCTCCTACGAATCGTTCATTCCTCAAGAGTCCCTCCGTAAAAGCGAGTCTGAAGCAGATCCGGCATCCAGCGAGACGACATTGCGAATTGCTCGAGGGTAAGCCAAACTATGGCGCTCGTAGCCAAGTGCCTGCGGTACAACTAGCTGAAACGCGCGAAGGTCTTCTTGGCGCTCGCGAATGTCCAGGCAGTCGGGAATATCGCGTGTACGTCTGGTCGGATGTTCGCGATCGCCGCCAACGTATCCAGCCATTACGTGGGACAACTCCGCTTCGCCGATTGCCCGGCTCCAAGGCTTTGTCGAACAAGTAAAGGCTGAGCGACTGTTTACGTCCAAAATGTCTCCAGGAGCGCACATCGACTTTCGCTCTGCGCGGTATATATATACGAAGAACTACCTTGGACATCGCAGATGCCCTCAACTACTCTGTTCGTCGGTGACGCAGCCGAGGCTTGCGCTCTTGACAAGCCGAATGTACTTCGCAAGAGTTCCTCGATCCGCTTTATACGGCGGCATCTGCCAGCTTTTCCGTCGCCTCTTCATCTCCGCCGCGCTGAGTTTCACACTGATCGTGTTCGTTTCGGCGTCGATTATGATCTTGTCCCCGGACTGGACCAGCGCGATCGGTCCACCATCCTGCGCCTCCGGCGTGACGTGCGCGACGATGAATCCGTGCGAACCGCCGGAAAACCGGCCATCTGTGATCAGAGCGACGTCCTTGCCAAGGCCGGCACCCATGATCGCGGACGTCGGCGTCAGCATCTCCGGCATTCCAGGGCCCCCCTTCGGCCCTTCATACCGAATCACAATCACATCTCCCTTCTTTATTTCCCCGCGTTCCAACGCGTGAAGCATGTCCTCTTCGGAGTCGAAGACATTGGCTGAACCCTCAAAGCGCAAGCCCTCTTTGCCGGTGATCTTGGCCACAGCTCCCTCTGGCGCGAGGTTCCCCTTCAAGATTTGGATGTGGCTTGTTGCCTTCAAGGGTGATGCGAGTGGATGCACAATCTTCTGGTCGGCCGCCAGACCGGGAAGGCCCTGTACATTCTCGCGAAGCGTTTTTCCTGTGACGGTGAGGCAATCGCCGTGGAGAAGCTTGGCATCGAGCAGCATTTTGATTACCGCTGGAATTCCGCCGGCGTTATGAAGGTCCTCCATGACGTAGGGACCGCTGGGCTTGAAATCTGCGAGAAGCGGCGTACGGTCACTGACACGCTGGAAGTCGTCGATCGTCAGCGGAACGTCCACGGAACGCGCCATTGCGATCAAGTGCAGAACGGCATTCGTCGAGCCACCCAGCGCGCTTACGAGCACCATCGCGTTTTCAAATGCTTCCCGCGTCATTATGTCCCTCGGTTTTAGGTCCAATTCGAGGAGGTTTCGGATGGCCTCTCCTGCACGCGCGCATTCCTCGATTTTCAGCGGGTCCTCCGCAGGTGTAGATGAGCTGTATGGCAAGGACATTCCCAGTACTTCTATGGCCGATGCCATCGTGTTCGCCGTGTACATCCCACCGCACGCCCCGGCACCGGGACAGGAATGTTGCACAATCGCCCGCCGCTGGGAGTCGTCGATGTTGTGCGAAATGTATTCACCATAGCTCTGAAAAGCGGAAACGATGTCCAGCTTCTGTCCGTTCAGAAAGCCAGCTCGAATCGTTCCACCGTAAATCATCAGAGCCGGTCGATTGAGCCGGCCCATAGCCATGATGCAGCCCGGCATGTTCTTATCACATCCGGGAATCGAGATGTTGGCGTCATACCATTGAGCTTTCATCACGGTCTCGATCGAGTCTGCGATCAGATCTCGCGATTGGAGGGAAAAGCTCATTCCATCAGTCCCCATCGCCATGCCGTCGCTAACGCCGATCGTGTTGAAACGCATCCCGATCAGTCCTGCCGTCGACACCGCATCCCTGACGGCCGTCGACAAGCTCAAAAGATGGGAGTTGCAGGGATTTCCATCGAACCACACGCTCGAAATGCCAACTTGCGGCTTATCCAGGTCTTTGGACTGGAGCCCGAGCGCGTAGAGCATCGCCTGAGAGGCGCCCTGCGATTTGGCTTGTGTGATGTTTGCGCTGTATCGGTTTAATTGTCCTGTCATAGTTGCGTTCCTTACGCGCCTCGGCAAGCGTGTTGCCGAGGCACAATGTTGGGATCTTCAGCTCTTACTTCCGGGCGGACTGTCTGGTGGAAGGCTGCGAATAACACGAACAATTTCCGCATCTGACAAGACGATCAGGCCGTCGACCAACATCTCCGACACCGCCCCAATCGCGGTCTCGATCTTCGCTTCAGAATCGATCACCGAAATCATGATGGGAGGGTCGTGATGTAGCGCGAGGAACTCATCTTTGTGCGTGCGCCCCTTTAAGCCGTAGCCGAGGATTCCGCGGTAAACGGTAGCCCCAGCAACGTCCAGCATCCGCAGGCGTTTTACGATTGTGTCGTAGAGCGGTCCGCCTTCCCCTTGGTCGGCTTCCCCCAGGAAAATGCGCATCATCTTGGCGGTGGCGCGTTGTTCCGTGTGATGATGCGGTTCGCGATCAGCATCTTCCTCTTTCACGTCTCGTATGATCGTCGTGTCCTGAACTTCGATGAGGCCGTCGCGGACCATGTCGTAGAGATTCGGCAGAACCTCTTGTACTCGCTCCGCGGTATCCACGAATTCGATCCGAATGGGCATATGCTCCATCGTGGCTTCCATTCGGAAACTGTGAGTGTGGTGGTGAGCCCCGAACCCTTCGATTGGCCTCAGAACGGTAGCGCCGGATACGCGCTTGTGCTGGAGGAATTCATAGACAGCGCTCCAGAGCGGCCCCGCGTGATAGCGCGTGTCCTCGTTGATGTAGATCGTGACTTTCTTGGCGGGACCTTTCGGAAGCACGGCTCCTCCTCTCGTTTGCAACTCGAGTAGGAGTCATTGGTTGCCGGAGGCAACATTAGGCGAACCCCACCGCCATTGTCCAGCGTACCGCACGATACCGGACCTGGCAACGCGCTGTCGGGGCCGGCAGAATCGGGCGCGCTCGCCCTGCCGGGAACACTGACATCATTGCACGGGATATTATAAAGATCGTTTAAGGCGTTGGAGTTCGCCGATTGAACCGCCCCGCCTGCTGGGGAAGATGACTCCTACGGAGCCCGTCTTCCCATGATGCGCTTTCCGATCAGATTCGGCCGGACCGTTAGAAATCGGGCACTCGATGCCTTGTTCGAAAGCTTGTCTTTTTGGAAGATGTCCTCCGAGAAGGCGGGACTTTCGAAATGGACCTTCTGATTGCTGCGCTTGTTGCCGTGGCTGTCTTCATTTACCTTGGGCGCGCGCTTCCGAACGGTGCGCTCTACGATTCAAAACGGTGGCAATTCGACGAAACGGATGCGATTCCGACGAGCACTCTCTCCGCGACCAAGCTGTCGAGGTGGCGCGCCATCGCCAGCTCGCTCGGGCTGATCGCGCTCTTCGGAGCGCTTTTGAAGTTCGCACCGAGTCTGGATGTCTTCGTTGCCCTCGCGATCGTGGCAATCAGTCTCTGGGTCACGGTCGATTCGCACAAGGTGAGACTGCGAACCTACCAGACGCGAATTGCGCTACACCCGATCGCTTTATTCAACGCGATGATGTTTCTGTGGCCTGTATTATTCCCTTGGTACCTCATCGTATGCAGCAAGATCGGGGACGGAACGCTCCCGAAAAAATCGGATCGTGCAGATCGCACAAATTGAAGAGGGAACGAAGACGCCTATGCGTTACCGGAGCGTGTGTACTCTTCTGTCGACACCACACGTGTGAGGGAGGCCCGCCAAACTCAAAGCGCGGTTTGGCGGGCCCTTTTGGGAGAAAAGCAATCCGCAATTCGCTTCGTCAGCGACGGGGGACCAAGCTGTACGTGTATCCTTCGCGCTGAGGGACTTCCTGCGATGACGCCAAGTCGATAACCTGGACTTCCAAACCCTCACCGAGAGACTGAAGGAGGATCTCCTGCTTTCCTTTAACGCGCAGCCCGTCACGGAACTGCCCCCATGTGGCGGTGATCTCCGTGAAAATCACATCGTCGCCCGGCTCCGCCCGGAAAATGCGTCGGACGTTGACAGGTACAGATTGCACTTTCAAACGCGCGCCTGGCGGAACGCAAACAGCCGGAATCGGCGAGCGACTGGGCGGCTGCGCGAACCAGTTTCTGACCTTGCCCCAGAATGAAACCTCTACACGTTGTGGGCGAATGGGACTTGGCGCGCACAAGTCCATCGGTGACACAAATCCGATTGAACCGGTGGAAAACTTGTGCGTCACAAGGGTTTCGCCTTCGTTTGCCAATCGGTTCGGAAAAGTCATAAGCGAATAATCACACATAGGTCTCTCCTTCAAAACCGTCTGCAATAGCCACTCGTTTCCGCTACAGCGTCCTAGCCATGGGCCACGCTTCCCGCCGTGGCTGGCAGTTCCCACGGAAAATCAGCTCGGCCATAATGACCAAACGCCGCCGTGGAGCAGTAGGTCCAACCATTTGGGCGCTGCAAGCCCAGGTATTCGATGATCGCTTGTGGGCGCAAATCCTTGAAGGTACTTGCCACCCAACGAGCGACATCCCGCGTATTCGATTGGGCGATAACGTGCACCATCTCGGGCTGTTTTTGCCCGATGCCAAACGCGAGCACTACTGTACATTCCTTGGCGAGCTTCAGGCCCACCGCCGCTTTTGATATGTGCCTTGCCATATAGGCGGCGCTTCGATCTACTTTCGAGGGATCCTTTCCTGAATACGCCCCACCCCCGACAGGCACCCGTGGACCGTAGGCGTCCACAACAATTTTGCGACCTACGACACCGGCATCCGCTTTGGGCCCGCCAATCGTAAATTTTCCGGTTCCGTTGATCACTACGCGGGATGTGTTTGTGAGGAGCGGTCCGAGAATCGGTTCAATCACCATCGTTCTGAGAACTTTGCGCACCTCCTCGTTTGTAATCTGCACATCGTGGTGCGCTGCCAGAACGACGCTGTGCACTTTGTCTCCCGACAGCGTGACTTGACTCTTTCCGTCAGCGCCGAGCCACGGCACTTTGCCAGACTTGCGCAAATCCTTCAGCTTCTGGCACAGCGATCTGGCCAGGACGTATTCGCGAGGCAGCATCTCGGGCGTTTCGTCCGTGGCGTAGCCAACCATCACGCCCTGGTCTCCGGCTCCGCCAGATTCGACTCCATCGGCCCGGTTGTGATCGCCGCGAGCAATATCGGGCGATTGAAGTTTAATGTGATTGATGACGGTCAGTTCATCACCGGGGCCATATCCCACGACCGACTCCCATACGGCGCGTGCGATTCCCTCTACGTCGAGGTCGGCCCCGGTGCTCATTTCCCCTGAAACGATCAGCAAGTGGTCTTTCGCGAGGCATTCAATTCCGGCTCTGGTTTTCGGATCCTGTTGCAAGGCGGCGTCGAGAATCGCATCAGCGACCTGATCGCAAAACTTGTCAGGATGGCCATCCGTTACCATCTCGGCGGTCGCCATCGCGCTAGATGCGTCAAAGCGATCCAAGCCCGGTCTTTTATCCATTGGGCTAAACTCCTGAACCCGCTTAGTCTTTTTGGGAGGAACTGCCGGGAAGGGTAATGCGATCAATTCCCGCAGCAATTCCTGCCACAGGAGTCATTGATCGCCGTTGGGCGATGATGGCGCGGACTCCACCGCCACCCACACGCTACCAAAGCAGTCCATCGAAGTCAAGATGAAAACGTTCACGAATTTCCCTGCCCGCTCAAGCGGAGCATAGTACCTGCCTTGACACCGTGGAAACCGTCAGCTAAATAATACAGAGGCGTTGGAGTTCGCCCATCAACCGCCCCGGACGTCCGGGGAAGATGACTCCTACTGGATGGCATCTTCCTCATGTTGGACACTTACACTCCGCGCCACACCGCGTGCTCGGCCGCAAAGCTGACACCGGTTCGCTCTCATTCCCGGCCGCCCGTCGTTGCCTGGTTCTGTATCCGTGCGTCAAGTTATAGCCCTCGATCACGACGGAGGCCGGAATCTGCTCCCAGAACAACGATCTTCATCAATCGTTCGCCACAACCGGAGCTCTTGCTGGCCTGGAATCGTAGGTGTTTACCAAGGCGTAATCCATGACGGCAAATTCGCGGCCCATTCGAATCGACTCGGTCCCAGCAGCGCTCGCCGTTTCGGTCGGTCTCATTCTGCTATTGGCGCTCCTGGTGGCGTGTGAGCGGAGGCTGGCGCGTGTGGCGTTCCGTACCGTGTTTGGAACGAGCATCTGGGCGGCGATAGACTCATTTCGCATTGACCTTCAGGCGTACAGGACCCGGATCGCGCTCCATCCGATGATTCTCTTCAATCTGATGTACCTGTTTTGGGTGCCGTTGTTTCCGTGGTACCTCGTCGTCCGAGCGAGAATTATCGCCGGAACACTTCCACGCAGGGGGCAGGCTTCAGACAAAGTGTCGGCGAAACCCCAGCAGTCGGTTACTTCATCACGCCGCCGACGACTTTAGAATCGGCCGTTCGTTAGACCCGGGCGCAGCCCGATAGACGTCTGCGCTCTACTTGAGTACTCAGAGAACAGGAGAAATCGTTGGGAATGGACCATCGGCTAGTTGGCGAATTTGTGGGAACACTGATTTTGATCTTCCTGGGAGATGGCGTCAACGCAAACGTGTTGCTCGCCAAGTCGGCTGCGGAGAATTCCGGCTGGATCGTCATTACGACCGGCTGGGCGCTTGCCGTGATGGCTGGCGTATTTGCGGCAATCGCCTGCGGCAGCCCGGATGCACACATCAATCCTGCCGTTACGCTTGCCTTCGCCATCGTCTCGGGCGATTATTCCAAACTGATCCCGTATGCCATAGCGCAAATCATGGGAGCCGTAGCGGGTGCAACGCTCGTTTGGCTTCATTATCTCCCCCCCTGGGATGATACGCCGGACGCGCTGGGAAAACGGGCATGCTTCTGCACGACTCCCAGTATCCGGAATACCAGAGCGAACCTGCTGAGCGAGATTTTGGGCACTTTTGTGCTCGTCGTAATTGTCGCTGCGATTTTCTCAAAAGCCCTTTCGACGTCAGGACCGGCGGCCGGACTTGGTCCGTTCCTGGTGGGCGCCGTCGTGTGGGCGATCGGGCTATGCCTCGGCGGAACGACGTGCTTCCCGGTCAATCCCGCGCGCGATTTGGGGCCGCGTATCGCACATTGGATTCTTCCAATTGCTGGCAAAGGCGATTCGGATTGGAAGTACGCAGGCGTGCCCGTCGCTGGCGCTCTTCTGGGTGCTGCGTTGGCCGGGGCCTTCATAAAGATGGCTTTCCGGTCCTGACGCGCCGCTTTTCCTTTGCCAGAAAACGACGTTGCAGTATACTCTTATCAGCACGCAGGCGTTGGAGTTCGCCGTGCAAAAAACCGCCCGCAAGGGAAGATGACTCCTACCAGTTGGCATCTTCTCTTTATGCTGCACGCTTTCGGGCTCACGGATATCGGCTGCGTAAGGCACAACAACGAAGACGTTTTCAGACTTGAGGACGATGTTGGCCTGTATCTTGTTGCCGACGGAATGGGCGGTGCACAGGCTGGCGAAGTCGCGGCCACCCTGGCGGCAGAAGCGGTTGCAACGCACTTTCGACTCAATCCCACGAAAAGCGTCGTTGCCCTGTGCCAAGCGTTCGAAGAGGCTCACCAGTGCGTCCTGAACGCAGCCGCCCACGACGAAGAGATCCGAGGCATGGGCTGCACCCTCGTGGCAGCGCTTTGCGACCAGCAGACGGTTTATCTCGCGAACGTAGGCGATAGCCGGGCATACGTTTACGCGGACGGAAGCTGTGAGTACATCACCTCCGATCAGACGTGGGTCAACGAAGTGGGCCGGAAGCTCGGGCTATCAGCCGAGGAATTGAAGAAGCATCACCTTCGTCACGTCTTGACGATCGCTGTCGGTTCGGAAGGACCGTTTCGAGTGAATTCCGCGACGCTGCCTCTGAACAAAGATATGCGCATCCTACTTTGTACGGATGGGTTACACGACGTTGTTTCGGACGGCGATATTGCGGAGATCATGATGCGGAAAGGCCCTTCCGACTGGAAGTGCCATCTTTTGGTCCAGGCGGCGCGTGACGCCGGCGGACCCGATAACATTACCGTGACGGTTCTCCAGAATGGTTCTTGAGCGGTAGGCGTCCGAATCACAACGGGCGCTCTGAATTTGACACACGGCGATGGGGTTCGCCGGAACCGCCCGGACGGGGCTGATGACTCCTCGGTGCTGCATTTCGTGGCACCGACTGAGAATGCGATGCGTCGTTCGCCTGATGCCCGTGCGCAGAATCAGCAATGTTCGCCAAAGCGGCGCATGGAAACACTCGCGCGGTCGGCTGTATATTTCCTGGACCGCGCCCTTCGCTCCCTGCTGGGGATCATCGAATTCTGCGATTCCGATCTTTGCATCCTCCGCATCGCATTCCGGCATGCACGATCCGACATAGACTTTGGTAATGGAGCGCGCATCAATAAATCCGATGAACTGATCGAACTCCACTTCTGGAACGAACATTTGCCGAGTGTGCGGGATTGCCAGTCTCCCTTCGGCTGGGCTGTCCGGTTCAGGTCCCAAATGCGGACCTCACTTGACCTCCTTGCTGCTTATGCTGAACGGGATCCGAAACTGCAAAACGCGCCGTTTTCTTCGCACGTCTTGTGCTTCCCCTTGATGGAAGATGGCGGAAAAGCGTATGCATAGCAGATGACTTCGGGTTCGCTGTGATCCAACCTCCACATACCCTAACCCAGCATTTTCACGACGCGCTTGAAAACGTTCTTATCCACGCTCTCGTCTGGGCGTTCTGTCCTCGCAAAATTCGGCGCAGACGCGCCGCTCTGGAGCGGGTTCATTGGTGGATTTCCCGGAAAGACCTCCTCGACCGCTATCGGAGCGCCGATTCGGTGGAGGCCGGTGCGGCATCAACTCCATCAGAGCAGCGCACACCTCGTCGGACCCGAGCTGACAAAGAAGCTGGCCCGGTCTTCGGTGGTCGTTCACAACCCGTTGACTACCGGGTGCCCGCAGTTGATAATAAAAATGGCGTTGGAGTTCGCCGCGAAACTGCCCCTCCGTGGGGAAGATGACTCCTACCAGGGAATTCTCTGGCGGGATCATTATCCTCCAATTACAACCCCGCCAGAGATCCCTGCAACATTTTAGGTTTGGCCAGTTCTATGGCCAGACGAGGAGGTTTGCAGTGGCGCCATCTTTCAAAGAATCGGTCTTCTCGACCCGCTTCCGACACTTCTATTTCCGAGGACAGATCGAGTCGTTCTCGCCCCCCAGGTTTGGTTCCGTGAACGAAAGGGCGAAACAATGCGCCTGTTGAACGACCACCGGGCGGCAGTTGGAGCAGCGGATCAGGCCCCGCCGGACTATGGTCGAGCAGGTGTGCTCGACACCTTCAACTATGAGGTCATCTATGACGATGGCCACTCATTCGTACGCGGGAATGACCGTCCAGCTTTTTCGTTTCTCCTGCGCGACCCCGCCCAATATGCCTGGCTGCAACAAGCAGACCTTTATTCGGCCGCGACGGCGTTTATCCATGGGAAGTTCGACATCCACGGGGACATCATCTCCGCTGTGCGCTTCAAGAAGCTCACGACCCAGTCGGGTATTCGGGACGTGTTTTTCGCCATCGCAGCGCGGTTTGCGCCTCGTCGGCTCGAGGCTTGGTTTCAATCACGCCGGCAAGCGGCAAGAAATATCCGCTTCCATTACGATCGCTCGAATGACTTTTACCAGTCGTTCCTGGACTCAAAGATGGTCTATTCATGCGCGTACTTCAAGGACGAGGCCAGGAGTCTTGATGAGGCACAAACAGCAAAGTTGGACCACATCTGCAGGAAACTCGATCTTCAACCCGAGGAGTCTTTTCTCGATGTCGGCTGCGGGTGGGGCGCGCTTGCCATTCATGCGGCCGAAAAATTTGGGGCACAGGCGACCGGATGCACTCTCAGCCTCCAGCAGGAATTTTACGCTTCCAGAGCGGTTTGCAACAAGCATCTGGAGCAGCGAGTGGGTATCCGCGAGTGTGACTACCGAACGCTCGACCGCCGGTTCAGCAAAATCGCATCTGTCGGGATGTTCGAGCACGTCGGTTGCAACCGACTGCGTGAGTACTTTCGTAAGGTATTCGATCTCCTGAACGATGGAGGCCTGTTCTTGAACCACGGCATCATTCGTCCGGAAGGCGCGTCGTCCGGTCCGGAAACACTGTTCTTGCAAAGAAAAGTGTTCCCGGGAGGTGAGCTTGCAACGCTCGCGACGGTTATTCGCGAGGCGGCCCGTGTTGGGTTTGAGGTGCTGGACGTTGAGAGCTTGAGGCCGCATTACGCAATAACGTGCCGTCATTGGGTGGAGAGGCTGACTGCGCATGCAGCGGAATGCTTGAATTATGTCGACCGCGAAACCTACCGTACCTGGCTTCTGTACCTGGCTGGGTCCGCCATTAGTTTCGAATCGGGCGCCACCGACATCTACCAGATCCTGATGGCAAAAAGGCGCGCAGGCAAACGCACGCGTCTCACGCGAGAGTACATGTATGTATAGCATTCTGCATGGCAGCTCGCGATTCGCGCGCGAAGGAGGTCAATATGAAACTAACCGACCATACCGTTGCCACCGATGTTCTTCACGATTATGCCCGCCTGAAACTGGATTTGGCCGGAATCGTTAGGACATTACTCTACTCGGCGGAGAAGAGCAAAGACGAGCTCTCCATCCAGGACTGTCGGCGCGTCTTGGCGCGCCTGGCCGAGGATCGCTTTAATCTCGCCATCGTCGGACAGTTCAGCCGTGGCAAGAGTTCTCTGATGAACGCGCTTCTCGGAATGGAAAAGCTGCCCACGGGAATTCTCCCGCTGACGTCTGTGATAACGACTGTTACCTACGGAGAAAAGGAGCGCGTGCTGCTTCTCCGGGAGGGTTGGTCCACGACGCAGGAGATAAGGCTCGACCAGTTGCCGGAGTATGTGACGCAGGGCCAGAACCCCGGCAATGAAAAGAAGGTCTTGCTGGCCGAGGTGCAGTTGCCGCACGAGTTGTTGCGGCTCGGGGTGCACTTCGTGGATACGCCTGGCGTGGCGTCGTCCATCGTGGCAAATACGAGAACGACACGTCAGTTCCTGCCGGAGGCGGATGCGGCCATTCTGGTCACAAGTTTCGAATCTCCAATGACTGAGGCTGAAGTGGCATTCCTCGAGGAGGTGCGAACACATGTCCACAAGGTCTTCATCGTCGCTAACAAACTCGACTTGGTGACAGCGGCTGAGCAAGAGCCTGTGCTCGAGGCTATACGCAGCACCATACGCATGGTGCTGCCAGATTCCGATCCGCCAGTCTTCGCGGTTTCAGCGCGAGGGGCTCTCGCTGCGAAGAAGTCCGGCTCGGCGAAGGAGCTATCCGACAGTGGATTGCCGATACTTGAGAACGCATTGTCAGATTTCCTCAAAACGGACAAGGCCCGAGAATCGCTTCTGAACACAGCAGCTCGCTCGATGCGAATTGCCGAGCGCCAGCAAACTTCGATCGACATCTCACAACGGGCGCGCCGGCCGGAGGAGGGAACGCACCTCCAAGCCCGATTGACGGAGTTGTCGGCTCAATTGGTGGAGGAACGCAACAGGATTATCGAGGTAATGCGCGACCGGCTAACCGCAGAATTCGTCAATACATGTCGCCAGTTTGCGCCATTATGGACCACTGAGACTGAAGCCTCCGTCGGCTTCCAGATTCAAAGCTGGTTCGGGCAGACCCGGAACCAGGTTTCGGGAGCGCCGTTTGACGATTTCCTACAAACGACACTACAGGTGCACTTTTCTGGATGGATGACGAAATATCAGAAACTTATCAACGAGAGGTTTCTGGAAATCACACGGCGAGAGTCGACCGGACTGGAAGACTTAGCGGCGAAGATCACGGCACTGCCGACCGCGATCCTCGGAGACTCGAATCCTTCCGAAACTTCTGTTGCTGGAGCACCCGTATCTCTGGACATGCATGCACCAATATTTCGTGAGATTCGAGTCGGCATGCCGAACTTCGACGTTCCATGGTGGTATGACCTTCTTCCGTTGCGTCTGTTGAGGTTCGTGGGAGAGCGATGGAAGCGGCGTGTGCCAGAGTTGCGAGAAGCCTACGAAAAGGCCGCGTCCGACCTCCTGTCATTGGCAATGAACGATTGGATCGACGCGGCCGGGCGTGACCTTAGTTCGCGACTCGATCGTGTTGTTGGGCACACGCATGAGCTCCTGACCCAGAACCCGAAACCTGGCGAGTTGGCCGATATCGATGAGATCACGAAGCGGTTGAAAGAGTTCATGAAATCTGTTCTTCAAATGGGAAACGAGACTTCCGACGCACAATTACCGATGACCTTGGGCAACCTTGATCGTAATCCCGAGATGGCCTCGCTAAAGCCCTGCAAAATGTGTGTAGCTGTGGAAAAGGCTTTGCGGGATTACATGGCCCACCGGCAGTATGAACTCGCAGTAAGCGAAAGTGATCAGAGAAATCATGCGCTGCGGTCCGGATTTTGCCCGGTCCACACTTGGCAGTACGAAGCGATCGCTTCGCCCCAGGGAGTGTGTGCAGCTTACTCGGAACTCTTGCACCTCTACGCAAAGAAGCTACGCCTGCTTGCCGAGAACGAACCTTCAGTACAGGTGATGGAGAGTGGTGTCCGGGCAATGCTACCGACGCAATCATCCTGTCCGGCCTGTCAGCTCGTGTCTTCGACTGAAAAGACGGTGGCGCGAGAGATCGCCAGAGGCCTCCGCGAAGACCAATTGTCCGGCGCAATTGTGTGCGCCTTCCATCTGCGCCACGTCCTGATGGCCGGGCCGGATCGCCAGGCGGCCTGCCGGCTCCTAATGGAAGAGGCACGCGCTTTTCAGCGGTTGGGGGAGAATATGCAAAATCACATTTTGAAACACGAAGCAGTTCGTCATAACCTCTCAACAAACGCAGAACAAGAAGCTGCAACCGCGGGTTTGGCCCGCCTCGTCGGACGGCGAAATACATCAGCTCCGTGGAAAATCCAGTGAGCCGCGGCCGTACCATACTAGTTCCGATCTAAGGAGTGGGATGCGAAGAACCAAGATCATAGCGACGCTCGGCCCGGCTTGCGCTTCCTCGGAAGTCGTCAGGGAGCTCCTCAACGTCCCGGTCGACGTTTTCCGGATCAATGCCTCCCATGGCAGTCATTCAGGCCACCAGGCGCAAATTGCCATGGTGCGCCGACTCAGCGCAGAGGTCCACTCCTACGCCGGAGTTCTTTTTGATCTCCAGGGACCGAAGATTCGTCTTGGAAGGTTCGACGGCGGAACAGCCACGCTGAGTTCGGGATCGACGTTCACGATCACGACCGACAAAGTGATTGGCGATGCCTTCCGCGCCTCGACCGACTATTCAAGTCTGGCGGCGGACCTGAGTGCCGGCGACCGGCTTGTCCTGGCCGATGGTGCCGTCGAACTTCACGCACTGGAGATCGCCTCAACGGCCGTTGTGTGCGTGGTCACGAGCGGGGGCACCGTGCGCGACCACCAGGGAATCAACCTCCCCAACGTCAAATTGAGCACGCCATCTCTGACGGAAAAAGATCTTTGCGACGTGGAATTTGCGGTAGAGCAAAAGGTTGACTTTGTAGCCCTGTCATTCGTTCGAAGTGCGTCGGACATCGTCGATCTTCGCCACATTCTTGCGGAGAAAGCATGGCGCGTGCCAATCATAGCGAAGATCGAGCGGCCAGAAGCTTGCGAGAACCTCGATGCCATTATGCAAGCGGCAGATGGCGTGATGGTTGCCAGAGGGGATCTTGGCGTAGAAACGTCCCTCGCGAGAGTGCCCGCTCTTCAAAAGACGATCCTCGACCGGTCAAGGCGGCTGGGCAAGTTTGCGGTGGTCGCGACACAAATGTTGGAGTCGATGACATCAAACCGGGCTCCGACGAGCAGAGGTAAGTGACGTGGCCACTGGCGTCTACGATGGCGCCGACGCTCTCATGTTATCGGCCGAAACCGCGACCGGCGCCTATCCTGTGAACTCGGCGCGTATGATGGCGAACATCGCACTGGAAACCGAAGGAGCTGATACCCATCTCCCGATCGCGTCGGCGCCCAACCAGGAATCTTCCGACCATGCACATATCGCCGCGGACGCCTGTTGCAGGGCAGCCCAAGCTCCGCAAATTGAGGCAATCGTCGTTTTCACAACCACGGGCGCAACGGCGCGTCTTATTGCACGTTGTCGACCGTCGGTGCCGATCTTTACGTTTGCCCCTACTGACGACATTGTTAGAAGCCTGTCCATCGTTTACGGAGTAAGAGCCTTCCGCGGTGTCGATGGGGAATCCACGCGGGCTATGATCGAAGCGACTGATGGGATCCTGATGCGGTCTGGCTTCCTCGCACGCGGCAGCAGCGTGGTGGTCTCGGCGGGAGAGCCAATTGGAAAACCTGGCTCTACCAACCAAATTCGGCTTCATCGCGTGGGACTGGCGCCGGGCGAGGATTGCGGATCGTTGAGTTCTATAGAAACTTCATCAGAACATCAATCCGAAGTGGCGCAAACTTGATGTGAGTTCCACTCACGTACATCGGATTGGAAGCGAACCGGCACATCTCGATGATCTGTCCAGGATTACCCTGGGCAGCATCGAGCACCCTTCCTCGGAATTCCTCGATGTCCAGGTGACCTATATTGAAACACTTTACGGCGAGCTCAAATATCTGTTTCGCCTCTTCGTTTTTGAGGGCTCGAAGGTGCACCGTGTTTCTGGGATCCCAGAATAATCTGGCGAGCTCACCCAAAGCGACTGGGTCGCGCGCTGTGGCGAGCAATGCCATGCCTTTTGTGAAATAGAGTCGCTGGAGGAACCGATACATTGGAAAGCTGGCGTCGGTCACGCCGTCAAGGATGATGACTCGCGGGTCCCCTTCGAAGGCTTTCCACAGAACACCCTTCAGATGCACGCTGGTTTGTTGTCGAAGCCATCGTTCTGGATCTCCACTCGGCTTGGCGCCGTTACGAAACGCCGCATGGTTTGTCCTGATCAGTGATCTCGCCAAATCAGTCAGAAGATCGTGAAGATTTGGCGAGTGCCTTATGGCGATCACGTCGGCCGGCCGTGGCAAATCCTTCAGTACTGCAGAAATCAAAGCGGTATTCCCCGAACCACCGGGGCCCAGAATGAGTAACGGCTGCCTCTTCTTGAGAGAGGTCAATAGCCGCTGGTATTCGCTGGCCAGTCCGATTAGGGGAAACGAGGAAGACATGCTTTAAAGTGCTCTGGTTGATCTCCACAAATGCGACGGGTGTGTGTTGGAAGCCTAAGAGCGCGCCGAGTCGGCTTCGCGACCGAAACCTTTGCTACGCGTGGGGAGGGGCGCGGTCTACCTGGGGCTATCGGGATCAGATGGTCTGCCATTCTACTTCCTTCCGGCAACGATCGCTCCTAACCAGACGGCTGCGTAACCCACGACAAGGCTGCCGAAACCATTGAGGAAGCCAAGCCAACGGCTACCATCCTTCATGAGATTAAGAGTCTCCCACTCAAAGCTCGAAAATGTTGTGTAACCGCCCAGGAATCCGACGACAAGCAGAAAACGCCAATTGGGGCTGAGATAGCTGCGGTCCGTTAGAAATGTCATTGCAAAGCCGATTAAGAACGATCCCGTGATATTGATAAATACAGTTCCATAAGGAAATCTTCCCCCGAGTCTCGCAATGATCGCAGTGCCAACGACGAAACGAGTCAGACAGCCCACGGCCCCGCCGGCGAGCACCAAAATGTAACGAATCAATTGTCAGGCCTCCAAAGCGAATTGAAATCCAGCAGGAATGGTCAATGCCGCAGTCAGTTGGTCGAGCTTTCGAATGTCCTCTGAGAGCTGTGCCACGTGTTGCTCATAAAACACGGCCGAGTTGTTACGCTGTTCCTGGGCCTCGAAAACCGCGGCTAGAAGCCGGTCGATCCTGTGCTCCAGAGCCCTACGAACAGCGTCGGTGAACGTACGAACCGCACTTCTCATCCGTTCTCTCAACTCTCTGGCGACCCACTTACCGTTCGATTGCAGTCTCCGGCGAGCTACACCAATGGCCTGGCGTAATATCCAGTGCCGCAGCAGCAGTCGCGGTACGAGTGAAATAGCTGAACACGGCTTCGGAGGTGCCTCTTCGGGCACGTGCTGCTTGCGGGTCGCCAGGCCTGCGAGAGATTCCGTAATATTCTCGTCTTCCATATCAAGACCGAATTGCTCCGACACACGCGCGCGAAAGGCCGCTACGACGCTGTCCGCAGATTGGAGAAATCTCTCCGCTGCGTCTCCAACGGCACGAAGCAGCGAGTCTTCGAATTCTCGCGACCAGGCGTCAAACAGGTTATCAATCTGGAGCATTGCGAAGTCGTTGATTGCGCTCGCCAGATGCTGCTTTGGTATTCGATCGCTCCCGCGCAAGAACGCGCGGAGTGGGGTATCCAATTCGAAACGTTTCGATTCGGTAAACCGCAGCAATTCGTTCTCGGCTAGATCGCCCAAGCGGTTCACCGCCTCGATAAAGAGATGTTCGTTGTGTGCGTGATCGTCGTAAGCGGTGTGGACTTCCCCTTTGAATTCCGTGCGCTCATTCTCCAAGTGTTTCACGATCTCTGCTGCGGACGCCATGCTCGATTCAAGCTCAGCTCGAAGTTCGGAAATGGATGCCGAGAGACACCGGCTGACGGAAGCCAGAAAAGTCTCGTGCCGCTCTTCCGCAAGGAATTCGCAAATGTCGGATTCCAGGCGGTGTATGCCGGGTAGAGGAACGCAGTCTTGCTGTAGTGTGGTGGTGGGTGATGCCGAGACGGGATATATGCTCAGGGCCGGGTCACTGGCGACTCGGCTCATCGCGTTTCGTGTGAATCGTAAGACGTCCTCGAGCGCCCGGGTATCAAGAAGGTCTATCTTGCACATCACAACGAAGACATTCTTCGTCGTTGAAATGAGGCTTTTCAGGAACTCCATCTCAGCTGCAGTGAGCGGCGGGTCGGGTGAAGTGACGAATATCGCTGCATCGATGCGTGGCAGAAGATCGTAGGCGATCTGAGTATTCTGGTCGGAAAGGCTGCCGAACCCCGGCGAGTTCACGAAGCTGACTCCATCGTTCAGAATGTCCGCCGCACAGAAGACGTCTACATGTTCCACCATCTTCTCGTTGTGAGGGTTACCGTCTTCGGTCACATAGTCCTTGAGTTCGTCCATAGAGATCTGCTGGCGAGCGCCCGACTGAAAGACAACCTCTGCCGCGTTGTTGCTGCCATGTTGAACGATCGTCGGGATTGACGTGAAAGGAATCGTCCCTACGGGAAGTAGGGCGGTGTCTCCGAGCAGCGCATTCAGAAGCGACGTCTTGCCGCGTTTGAACTGTCCCAAAACGGCGATCCGGAACTGGCCGCGGATAATCCGTTCGTGCAGATCCCCCAATTGCCAACACAATTTCTTGGTCCCGTCCCGATTCGCGATCGATTCGGCGGCGGCAAGAATGGATAGGACGGGAGCAATCTCGGGGCGCGGCGGACCAGACAGACAGGTATGGTTCGACTCGCGCATTTCGCGCGGGCGGGCACTCGGCATTTCGATTTCTCCAATCGCGCACATTCTCCGGCGAGGTTTTTGGACACCTCGTCACACTCCTTTGAATTAAGTTGGAGAACTGCCGGGAGGGATGAACGGAGAGCCCCCTGAGGCGAATTCGCCAACAGGAGTTATTGGCCGCAAATACGGCATTTATGCGAACTCCACCGCTCATCAATAGGATACAGCACTGCCACGCGTCTCACAACCCCTTTGGGCCACTTCTTCGCTGGTCTGCCAGGTCTCGATAAGGATCTAATCGTCACGATTTTGTGGGCAGCGCGTCAGCGTCTGGGAGGTTGAGGCAAAGGACCACTACGCGGCCCCACAGCCCGCGGCTTCGATGCTGCAATTCCAACACGCCCGCATTTGGAGATTCGGTTCAACCAGCGCACTACAAAAATGCTGAGCAGCGAGGCCAACCGATTGTGAACCCGTTAATTGGCAATCATCGTATCGGGCTTCGATGGCCGTTATCGCTCGTAGCGTCGCTTGACGGTCGTTCACGCCTGCTGTAATTTAATAGCAGAGCGGTGGAGTTCGCTTAACGTCGCTCCGGCTACCAATGACTCCTGTGGCGATTTGCCGTAGGAGCCGTCGGTTGTGCCTTCCCCCTCCTGCCCACTTCGCTGAAATCAGATTGAATGATGGAGGCCGCCTATGATCTTTTGCGGTCCGGCGAAGAAGGTTACGATTCGTCTTCGTGCGAATGATGGCACGGCAGCGTCCGTTTGCGAGGCTCTTCTCGCTTTTCTTTGTCCCAAAGACGTTTGCTGCCTTCAGATGTCGTTCTCCGAAAATGCCGTGGAAATCCGGTTCCTGGCACGCCAGGGCAAAGTCGACGCGTTAATGGATATTGCGAGCTTGATCGCTCCGAATGCTGTTGTGTATGCCGAAAAGACCACCATCGTTCATGCGACGACCAGATTCGGCATGGATCTGATGCACGAACGCGCGGACTGGGAGTCTTTACTGCGATTCCGAGGCGCTGTTGCGGTCGAAACGAAAAGCCCAGGAACGAGCGGTGAGGCGCAGGCCCGATCAAGAACGCCGCAGTCTCGGAAGGTTTCCAGCGCCATCGAGGGGGGTGGTCGCACATGAACCTTGCTGCCGTGCTCCATGGTTGCACGCTTCTTTGGTGGTACACGTTCGTCGTGGGTGCCATTGTGATAGTCCACGAACTCGGCCATTACTTTGTGGCGCGGTTGTTTGGAGTTCTGTGCAAGTGTTCAGCTTCGGGTTCGGGCCCAGGCTATTTGGATTGCGAAGAGGTGAAACCGATTTCCGATGTTCGGCTATACCTCTTGGCGGGTACGTGAGGATGGCCGACGGTCCGGTCGAGGACCCGCACACGCTCGCGGCAAAACGACGTTGGCAAAGAATTCTCATTGCTCTGGCCGGTCCGCTAATTAACATCATGCTCAGCGTCTGTGTGGTTGCGGCTCTATTTATGGTCCGCTTTCCACAGGCCGGAAAGACTGTAGACCCTGTGATCGGGTGGGTGGACCCAACCGGCCCGGCAAATCGAGCAGGCATCCGTGAAAGCGACAGAGTTGTGGGAATAGACAACATTGCTCATCCGAATTGGGACGAACTACAGATACAGGAGATCGCGGGCACGGGTCGAGCCGAGAGAGTCTCGCTAGTGCGAGAGGGCCAACACTTCCAGGTAACGCTGACGCCCGACTTTGACCAGCGTCAGGGGTTCGGCTACGTAGGTTGGGGACTGGCGGCAGAGATCCGCATATCTGCGGTCACCGCGGGTATGCCTGCAGCTCGCGCTGGCCTTCGGGCCGGAGACCTGCTGACCTCCATCAATGGGTCACGGATATCGAGTCTCCAAAGCGTACAACGGGCGCTCGAAGCTCCAGAGGACGGGCTTGTCCAGCTTGTGTATCGGCGAGATGGGCAGGAGCGCCGGACGACATTAGCGCCGGTCTGGCAGAAGAGCCTCACGGCGGTACCCGCAAGCTGGATCATCGGAGTCGCACTCGAACCGTCCCAAGGCTACGCGAAACTTGGAATTGTTCCCGCGATTGTCGAATCCGTTCACCGGAGTCTGCAAATGGGAACGCTCATCCTTCGTTTCTTTGTCGGAATCTTCGAGCAACGAATGTCTCCGAGCACCATCAGTGGACCTCTTCAGATCGCCGTGATTTCGGAGGCCGCGGCGCACGAAGGCAGCTCGGCACTGCTGGAGTTGATCGCTACCATCAGCCTCAATTTGGCAATCATAAACCTGCTGCCTCTGCCAATCCTCGATGGAGGAGCGGTGCTGTTGTTAGCGATCGAGGTCGTGTTGGGCCGAGATGTCGACTTCGCGGTGAAGGTGGCTTTCGTGCGCGCCGGCGCCGCGCTACTCCTCGCTCTTGCGGCCTTCGTTATCTATAACGATTTGTCAAAACTTCTACTGGGAGGTTAGAACATGCGTGAATGAACCTTGAAGGCTCGCCGGTGCCCAGGATTAGCCGGGGAAGTCCGGACCAACCACTAACGAGACGTAGTTCATTGCGTATGGGGAAAACAGATTTGTCGAAAGATTCCTCTCTAGCGACCTTGCGCCACATCGCGGGTACCGTATCCGGACGTCTTCTGCGAAGCGGAAATGTTGAGCACGCCGTTGACAACCACCTTCGAAGTCTTCTGGAGATGGCCGGATGTCCGATCTGTAATGAACGCTTTGAATCGGAACGTGTGCACTTGTTTTGGCTGCTAAGCGAAAGCTGCCAACAGCCTCAGATTCTGGAGCAGATCGCCGGAGGATTGGGATTCTGCTCGGCCCACGCAATGTACCTGATCAGCCGTGGAGAATACCTCGACTCCCTCGCTTACATTTACCGATGGGTAATCGAGGACGTGCTTCGGGAGCTCGGACGGTGTAGCAAGAAAGTCGACCAGCCACGATTCTCCGCTCCTCAAGCTTGCTATACCTGTCGAACTCTCGACGAAGAAGTTCGCAACTCTGGTTTTCGGCGCATGTTGGCGGCAGATGAAATTTGGGGAGCTTACGGGAGGCCTGGACTCCTTTGTGCCAGGCATCTGGTTACGGCGACTGAAGCTGAGACATCTTTCCGAGTTGGACTGCTTCTGGAGGTCCATCGCTCGCATTTGGTCAACGTTCGGGCCGCTCTTGAAACTTGCCACCGGCCCCAGTCGGACTCTGACCCTCTGCTACGCGCGCTCCTCCTAACTGTGGGACGGGAGCCTCATCTCGTGCGGGAGCCGTTTGGGCACTCGCCACCTGAGTGGGATTTGCATGGGGGCGATGCAGTAACCAGGCTTCGGGCGAATTTCCGCTCCGTACCTGATTGCCCGATTTGTCTGGAAATGCGAGGAGCCCGTTCTGAGTGGTACAGGTGGATAAACGCTCGCAGCGCGGTGAATGAGAATCTCGGCGATCTCTTGCCATGCTGTTCTAATCATTCATGGGAACTGGTACGAGCGGGTTCACCGATGACCGCGAAGGTCACCGCACTACATCTTTGCCAACAGCTCATTGATGATGTGCGTAAAGAATGAGCATCCTTTCCGCCTCGAGATCACGACCCAGGTGGGCGGACCGTTTTATTAAATTGCCTTGGCGAACTGGGGCCACGCTGGAAGCGCCGTGGACCGGACTTCTCTCTCGCTCGTGTCCGGTTTGTTATCGACAAGCCGTAGCCGAGGAGAGGGCGATTTCTCTCTTGATGACGTTGCTTGGCGAGCGAGGAGTTCAAAGCGATTATGAATGTGGGCACGGCTTGTGTGTGCAACATCTTGCCCGCATCCTCCTCCGCAAAGAGTCCACTCAGAATGCGCCGTTTCTTATCTCCGCCGAGGCGACCAAGCTTTCTTTGCTCGGATGGGAGATCGACGAACGTCAGCGCAAGACCGCTTATCAATGGCGCCCCGAAGCAAAGAATCCCGTGGATACCGCGTGGTGTCGCGCCATCGTAAAAGTGTCCGGTTCGTCTGATATTGCTATTGCGGAGCTAAATACGTAAGACCACGCTCATAATTGCGTGTTCAATCTGTGGCTCTTTGTTTGTCTTGAAGCACTATTCGGGGCGGTTGCGGGTCCATGGCGTACATCATCTTCTGTCAGGACGTACGTCCACCATCTGACGGAACAGAAGGCTGGCGGCCGGCGCGACAGCTCGACGGGCGGCAATCACAGCGTTCTTTTTCATCGTATGTCTCGCCTCGGCATCGGGCTGGGGCACGTCGATATTTGGAATCATCAGGTGAGAAAGTCCTGTCTGGCTGGGGCGGAGACATCGTGGCGAGCCAGACAGGATTTGAATACTCAAGCTACCTGCTCCAGTTTCTATCCCACAGCCTCATTCGCATCGTCCTCTGCGGCGATGTGATCAACTTTGACGGCGATGTCTCCGCCGGTAATGTACTCCACGGAATGCGGCCGATGTTCCATTGCACTGTCAATCTCGGCAAGATGCAGGCTCGATATATGCATTCCGTCGACCATTACCAGCGTAGTACCGGCAAGATGCTTTGCCTGCTGACGGATGAATTGCTCGAGGAGTCGTTTGGACGCCAACAGTTCGATACAAACCGGCATCGTCGACATCGGAATTTCCGAATGGTCGTGTGAAACCGACTTTGCGTTCGCAGCAAAGCCGATGTGCCCAAGGTTGACGGCCGCATGTACGATGCCTGCCTTCAGTGCGCTTCTAACGATATAGGTCGAGAGCGGCTTCTCCCAAAGGCGGCCCCACCATTTGGCGGCTTTACGGTTGTCGCCGCTCTTCATGTAGATTCGAAGCGCGGAAATGGAATTGAATGATTGAGTGTTCATAAGTTTTTGTCTTCTCTTTGCTCAAACGAAGTCTTGGGGCGGATCACGGTGACCTTTGCGGCGTCGACGCCCGTACGAAGTGTCTCCTGGGCGTGCTGGCGAGCGCGCATTACGTCACTTGAGGAAAGGATGCCGATGAGCTGATCGGTGGCGGCATCCACGACAGGGATGTAGTCGTGGTGGCCAACCGCGAGAGCGGTTTCTACCGTTGCCATCGAATGGGCGCCGCAAACCGTTGCGGCCGTCCGATCGATGATTCGGGTGATTCGGGCGGTGCCCCACTCGTGTCGCGGCACGGACTTCATCGCTCGGGCTGACACCATGCCTCTGAAGATGCCCTGATCAGTTACAACAGGAAGTTCCCGGAACGAATGTTCCAGCAGCGTCCGCTCCATGAATTGCTCGATCGTTTCCTCAGGCTTTGCGACAACGATCTTCGTCGTCATCCAGTCCCGGCATGGGAGCGCGGTAAGCAAGGCTTCGTCGGTCGGTCGCTTCTGACGCTGACTCTCGGAGTTCGAGATTCCCGCGGAGAGTAGAAACGCCGTGCACGATGCCACCAGCGATGGAACAACCAGGGCGGGACTGCCGGTAGCCTCGGCGACAAATACTGCAGCAAAAAGCAGGCTGTTATAGCTGGCTCCTGTAAACGCCGCAATTCCAATCAGAGTGAACAGACCTGGTTGGGACGGATTGATCGTCGCGTCGAAGATCGCTCCCAGCGCCGCGCCAATCGTAGCGGATGGGACAAAGAGGCCGCCAACGCCGCCTGTGCCAAACGTAAATACTGTCGCTGCGAGTTTTGCGAATAGGATAATGATGCACGCATAAAGTGCATAGTGGCCGTTAAGAAGCCCATTTGCCACGGGCAGACCTGCCTGGAGAGTGGCGGGTTGGCCAATCAGGTAGTAAGTGCCCTCGGCAATCGCAGCAACGATAAGGCCGCCGGCAAAGAGCTTGAAGACTCTCGGGGCTGACCACCTTCCCCAGACGCGCTTGACCTTCGCGAGCGACGCGAGGAACAGATGCGAGGCTAAACCGCCCACAAGCCCCAAGGGGATGCAGAAGAGCAGGTCTCGAGCGTTGAGGTGATAAACAAACGAAATCGGGAAATAGGGCGTTGCGGGCCTAAACAGCGAGAACGTGGCGTAGCTGGTCGCAGCCGCAATCAATCCGTGAATCAAGCTCTCGTGGGCCAGGTCGTGTTTGTAGGGAGATTCGATACCCATGATTGCGCCCGTCAGGGGCGCCCGAAAAATGGCGCTAATGCCGGCGGCCGCTCCAGCGAGCATCGTCGTCTCTACTCTTCCATGCAGCCATCGCAGAAAAGGAATGCGGTTCAGACTGCGTTGAATAAAAGAACTGATCGTCGCACCCAGCCACTTGCTCGCACCTTCCATTCCCGCGCTCGCTCCGAAGCCCATCGTCGCGATCGACGCAGCCAACTTCGGGAGGGCGGCGCTATAAGCGATGCCGGAATCGGGTTGATGATACGCAAGGACAACCTCGTCGGCCATGGAAGACGACGCGACGCGGAACAAAGAGAGGATGATCCCTGTAAGAACCAGGCCGGCAATTGGAAGCAGGCACAACAACGGCGGCGGAAGGAGATGGGTAAACCGTTCCCACAGCACTACATTCACGATGTAGTCGTACGCAGCGATAGCGGCACCGACAATCGCTCCAACGGGCGCAGCTACCAGGAAAACCTGTCGCGCAATCCGAAAATGTGCGCTCAGATGCTCACTGAACGCGGTAGGCCGTTGGGGCTTCTGAAGCTGCTGAACTGTCGACAACACGTTGGCTAAATAAACTCCTAAGATATTCGGGAGGAGTCATTAGCCCTTGTGTGGGGCGGTTGGCGGCGAACTCCATCGCCATTCGAAATTGAGGTGTGTGAACCTTTTTCAAGATACCAGCAGACCGCAGCGACGGTCAACCAAAAGCCTATAAAAATACTCGATGGATTCGATCAGAGCCTGGGAGAGGGAACGGGCGAATAAGGCAGGGCCGACGAAGCTGACTGCTCCTTGGTCTGCGGTAGCCATGGTTGGCGACGGCGTTAACGATGCTCCCGCTTTGGCAACCGCAGATGTCGGAATCGCCATCGGGGCGGGAACCGATGTGGCGATTGAGTCTGCGGGAATCGTACTCGTGCGTAGCGATCCGCGTGATGTCGTAGGTGCGATCGAACTACCCCGTGCTACCTATCGAAAATGATCCAGAATTTGGTTTGGGCGACGGCATATAGCACTGTCGCTATCCGGTCGCTGTCGGCCTTTTCGTCCACTGTGGATTCCTGTGAGCGCGGGGGCGGTCGCGATGAGCCTGTCCACCATCATCGTAGCCGCCAACGCACAGTTGCTTCGCGGGACTTGAGTTGCAAAAAGATACCCTTCCCCATGGCGCTCAATGAACCGTACCCGGTGTACGGTTTGTTCCGGTAAATCCCGGTAGGGCCACGAAAGTCGGTTCCGAAGAAGCTTTTGGCGTTCGCCGTAGAGGATGCTTTGAAGGTTCACTCCGCTCTGTTACGCAACTTCGCCAATTCACGCTGCCCGTCTTGACAGTTTCCATATTCTGTTAGAGTCGAAACATGGCCGCCGCCAAGTCAAAGGAGTCCTCCGAACAGATCGCCAAATACGCCGACATGTTTACGGCGATGGGTACAGAGCCGCGGCTCCGGATTATGCAACTTCGCCTCTCCGCTCATCCGGACGGCCTTGTCGTCGGCGAGATTCAAAGCGAACTTGGCATCCCCAATTCCACCCTTTCCCATCATCTGGAAAAGCTCAAGAACGAGGATTTGGCCAAGGTCCGACGCGACCTTCCTTTGGTACCCCGCTAACACTCAGGCCCTGCAGGAGTTGCTCGGGTTTCTCTATGCGGAATGTTGCACCCGCAACAAAGCGATTCAGCCCGACAAGATCGTCACCCTTTGCAAGTAGAGGCCAGCAATGATTAAGCCAAAAGTACTCTTTCTGTGCTCCGGGAATTCGTGCCGGACTCAAATGGCCGAGGCATTCCTCAGCGACCTGGCGGGAGACCGGTTCGAGATCACCAGCGCGGGCAGCGAAGCAACACCGCTCGATCCGGATGCGATCGCAGCCATGCGCGAGCTGGGCATCGATATTTCCCGTCATCAATCCAAGAGCGTGACATCCTACCTCGGCCAGCGCTTCACTTTTGTCATAACGTTGTGCGATCGGCAGCCAGTGCATCCAGCACTGGCTCATGCGAAAAGGCTCGGAATGCTCAAGTACCGGGTTTTAGCGCGCCGGCGGCTACCGGCCCTTCGGCGCGGGCATGTGATCGTCCTCCCTTCCGAAGGGAACGGGTCTCGCGCGCGGCGGACTTTCGCGGCGCCGGGGCGGCCTTCCCGACGGACGGAATAGTCACCAGGTCCAACTCGTCGTGAACATCGGTGGCCGGCGCCAGGTAGCGCATCGTGGTCTCCAGGGACTTGTGGCCCATCCAGTGCTGCACGGTCCGGACATCGAACCCCCTGCGCAGCATTCCCGTGGCATAGGTCGAACGAAATGTCTTCAGATCAAACTTCGTCGGGTCGAGTTTGGCGCGCTTCGCGATAGATTTGCAGTGATCGAGCATGTGCTGTTCACGGTTTCCGGTAGGGGATGGGAACACAAATTGGCAGTTCGGGCGATGCGTATGCTTCCGAAGCTCGCCAATGAGTTCCACCGGAGCCGGAATCTCACGATCTTCCCATCGCTTCGGGTAGAATCCCAGTTCCGGTTTTGAGGTCACCCGCACAGTCCGCAACTCGAAGTTCACGTCGCTCCAGCGCAAGAACATCACCTCCTGCTCGCGGAAACCGGTCAGCAGAAACGTGGCGAACAGGGCGCGTTCCGCATCGGAGCACGCTGCAAAGAAGCGGGCAAGCTCCTCGTGGCGGTATATCTTCACAAGCGGCGTGATGCGCTCCGGTAGCGACAGCTCTTTCGTGATCCCGCTCCTGCCATGGCGCTTGAGAAACTGCGCGACGATGACCGCGTTGTGCAGGATCGTGTTGGATCCCAAGCCACGATCTTTCTTGAGCGTCACGACGAAGCGCGTTAGGTCGTCACCGGAGATCGCGTC
>VFSW01001027.1_pt1 | contig 41624 bp, 44 predicted proteins | sample 5358111 | NCBI WGS metagenome assembly VFSW01 (sample SAMN11554181, study PRJNA540505) | mine drainage metagenome | isolation source: sediment from site ElyBrook_90M | place: USA: Ely Copper Mine, Vershire, VT | collected 2017
TCCCGATGTCGTGCGCCCTCTTCATGACGCTCATCGCGGCCTCGCTATCCGAGTGCGTGATGATGGTGTCGCCGTTCTTGATGCGCCGGGCGCCGATCTCTCCTATGATTCTCACCGCATCAAAAGTGTATGTGATGAAGTCATTCGCAGCATTCACCGCCGCATTCCTTGTCTCCTCGACGAGGCCTCCCGATTCGAGGCTCCGCGCTCCCGCATTTAGGACGTAATTGACGCCGTTGGTCAACGCGAAGGCCGTCGGCCTCGCCGACTTGAGCTTCTCTCCTGCCTTGAGTATAGGGTCCCAGTATCCTTTCGGGTTCCTCGCGCCGGCGGAATCTTTGGCGAAGTCCCTGATGGCCTGCACGGCGTACCTAGCGACCCTGCTTCCGCCACGGACCTTCATCGCCCTTAGGTCGGCGCACGCGGCGTCTACGGAGACCTGTGGGAACTCGTGTCTTGCCTTCTTTCCGACGTCGCTTGGCGTTTCCACGTGTGTTGTTACGCTTCCAGGGAACTTAATAGTTTGACGCTGCTACATAGCTCAACGTGTGAGTGAAATGCCCCGGCGGAGGCGCAACGTTCTTTTCTGAATGTGCTCTTGGCTTCCACAATGGCTTCATTAGGCCCTCGAGAGCACAAAAGGAGAGCCTATCTGACCGCCCCTGTCGGAAAGTCCCCCAAAGCATCATCGAAGACAATCTCAACCGTCATGAAGTCTAACCGGGCATCCGGCACGATGCCCGAATTGATTCTCGCGAAGCTCCTCCGGAGGAAACTTCTACCGAATGATTTGCCTGGCAGGCCTGATATTGTTTTCGTTCGCTCGAAGCTGGCGGTCTTCGTGCATGGGTGTTTCTGGCATCGGTGCCCCGTCTGCGACCTTGAATTCCCCAAGACCAACACTCAGTTCTGGAGGCGAAAGTTCGAGAGAAACAAGGAACGGGACAAGCTTAACAGGCTGGAGCTCGAATCGATGGGATGGAAAGTACTAGAAGTCTGGGAGCATGAAGTCAAACAAAGCCCTCGTCTGGTTGCGGAGCGCATACAACGGGAGGCTCGGACGAGATACTGTTAGCGCTCTTGGAACTATTGTGAGACTCACTTATCTTCGAGGTAAAGGCTAGTGAAAGAAGGATTAAAGGCCTTCGAGAATCAGACCACGAGAAAGCCGCGTCAAAAAGCAGAAGACGCGCACGGTGACCATCTCAACGAATGGTTGGAACTGAGAGATGAGTTCCCACATCTATTCATGATTAAGGAAGGGCTAGTTGTGCCGAGGGACTACACAGGCTTCACCTCCAAGTTCGCGGATTCTGGCGGATACAGAGTTGTGTTCACGAATGGAGGCAAAAAAACCAAGGAGAATCCATCCCCTATCAATATTCAGCAAAATTCCAAATTGATTTTTGATACCTGCCTAGTTGAGCAGTGTGGTAGACCTACAAGAAAGCAATCGGGACTGTGCGCCGGCTCTCAGCACTGGCATATGGACGAAGGAGAGAAAGCGGAGCTTAAGGTGCTTGACCACCTTGTCGACTGGATTGGTGTACTCAACGTCGAGGGGACACCAAAAGTGATTCCCGCGGCAGACCACGCGGGAGTCTCCGAACTCCTAATCAAGTGGATGGCGAAAGACGAAAAGAAGCGAGAGGTGGCGGACAATTTCATCAGGGAAGTCCTGAGTGCAATCGTTGGGAACATGAAAGACTCGACGACATTGCAGCTTGAGTGTGAGAGGGGAAAGAACGGACACGAAGCGTGGATACGTTCAATCGGTCAGATAGTCGATGCAAACTTCGACGGCTTCGCGGATAGCATCAGTTGGAACCGAGGAGACGGAGCCCTGAAAGACATCCCTGTGAAGGTAATAGCGCAACTTCTTGCCATCGGATTTGCGGCAGAAGAAGCCAACAGGGGCGATTACTGGTTCCGAAAACACGTGCTCGGGCAACCTGACGAGGCTGGCAAGCGTGCCAGCGCATACATGTCTGCCACTTACTATCTAATCAGGCGTCACACGGTAGCCACTGAGACGCAGGCCAGGATGAGCACGCGGATGAACCCGGGTTAGATTCGAATGCCGCTCGTTTGAGGCAGTTCGATGCCGGCTTCCACAAGTATCGCCCTGGCTAGAGCTGAGGAAAGCTTCACCGGGACAGAGTTACCGACGAGCTTGTACTTCGTCGTCAGCGTCTTCCCAGGGAACCTGTAGGTTATGGGGTAGCTCTGGAGAGAGGCTGCCTCCCTCACCGTGGGCTTCCTGTACCTGATTTCGCGTTTGTACCTGGTCTCTATCGCCATCGTCTCCCTGGATGCGTTGAACTGCGTCGCCATCACGGTCCGCGAAGGACGGTCCAGGTCGTCTGGGAACTTCATCTTCCCGTAGTAGGCGTGGGCCGTCTTCTGCCGCCTGTTCCTCTCGGCCTCCGCCTTGGTCATTAGGGCCTCCTCAGGCTTCATGAAGTGGTCCTCGAGCCTCTCGGCCGGCAGCGATACCGCGGGGTAGTTCGGGTCGCGCACGATTCTCCCTTTGGGGATTCTCTTGATGGGGTCGGGGAACGCCTTGATGACCGTCCTCATCGTTACCCACGGCTCGTAGAGCAGGTTGTCTAGCGTGAGCGTGGTGCGCTCGAAGTGAGTCTGGACGGGGGTCGGGTATCTTCCCGAGATGAGCCTGAGGCGCTTCTGTGGTGCCCCGAAGTCTGCAGAGTTGAAGACCTCCCTCCTCGGTACGTTGAAGAAACCGTCCTCCCCGAAGCCCATGTCGGCGAGCCTCACCCTCTGTGGGAGGGTCTGCAGCAGGCGGGGCACGTTCTCCATGACCCACCACCGAGGCTCAAGCACATGGACGAACCTGAAGTAAGCGAGTACGAGCTTCATGCCTTTCGCGAAGTCTCCGCCGCCGCCACGCTTGGATCCAGAGAACTCCGTGCAGGGAGGTCCTCCAATGATGACGTCCGGCTTCGGGAACTGGTGCGGGTCCAGTGAAGCGATGTCGGCCTTGATGACCTCTGCTTCGGGCTGGTTCTCCTTGTGCGCCACAAGAGCCGGGTTCCAGTTGTCGACGGCGTGAGTAACCTCGAACCCCATCTGTCTGAAGCCTTCTGAGAAGCCGCCCGCACCACAGAAGAGATCGATGACCTTCAGTCTCGGCATCTATGGGCTCGCTCCAGATGCGCGTGCTAGGCCGACGTCGGCTCTGCCGCTTGACGACAAGGTCACTTCGTCTCTCCCAATTCGTGTTCGACTCGCTCTAGTAGGGACGCGATTTTTCTCCCCTCCTCCGTCAGTTTCATGAACCTTCTCCTGGGCAGACTGGCCTCCCGCTTCTCGGAGAGCAATCCCTTCTCGGTGAGCGACCGGACTGAATTGTAGACGGCGCCGTTCCCTAGACCTGCTGCCTTCGGGAGGGACATGATTGGAATCTCCTTCTCTCGCAAAAGCGCCAAGAGCACCCTCGATTCTGACTCGGTAAGGGGCAACTCTCGGGAAAACATGAAGTTTCGTTGTAAGTTTTTGGTTTACGTTATCCTGATACCGTAGACCCTTAAATACCGCAAGCACGTCTGTCCGTGAAAGTCGGAATGAAGAAGCAAAAGCTGACGCAATACGAGGTGATCTACCTTGCGAATTTCCTCATGGTCGAGGCGGTCCCGGGCTTCGTCCCTCCCAGGGGCCTCTCAGAACGCAGGAGACGCGTTGCTCGCGATGGGCTGGTCAGGAAGCACATCCTCGAATCTATAGCTAAGGGTCAGCCTTGGGTAGCGGGCTCTGATAGTCTGACTGAGGAAGGAGCTGACGTCGCGCTCGCAGCTCTGGTCGCGACGATGGATGAGTTGGACAACCGGTAGGGGATGCAAGCCTGCCCCGGAAATCGATGAGTTTCCTTCTTTTTGCGGTCGCCGAGGCCAAGAAGCAGGAATACGCGGAAACTCTGATGGACCTGCTAAGGAAGAATCCATCTGTTACCGTGAAAGAGGCCCGTCTCCTCAAACTAGAAACGCCGAAGCAAATGCCTTCGGAGTTCTACTCGCCTTGCCCGAGAGACACTTTCTTGACAAGGCTAGAGATTGTCGAGGATGACAGCGGAGGGATATATTTCGGGAAATGTAGGAACGGGCACCAACTGATGCTCTCGGCAACAGTAAACGCCAGAAGGGGTTGACTGATTGTGCCTGAGTGGCGGTTCAGGAACATCGATACTGGCAAGGTGATCACAATCGAGGCCAAAGACCTCGAATCAGCCTGGAAGAAGATGGAGGAGGACTATAGCGACCCTCTCCATGCGTGGCAAGATTGGGCGTCGATGGACTAGGCCAGGCGTGACCGGAAGTACTCTTCCGTCGCTTTGTCCATGAAGCACACATAACACCCCTTCATCCCCCTCGTCAGCAGGACCCGGTACGTGTTCTTCACGTTTCTGAGGAACTGCTCCCTGTCCCTCTTGACGACGCTGTCGTACGACTGGCTGGGGTCGCCCACCCAAGCCTTGCTCCGGGCGTCCCACGTCAGGTCTCTCCCGAAGATCACCCCGACGTAGTCGAACTCGAACCCCTGTATCGTGTAGATGCAGCCTATCTGCTCGACCCCCTTCGGGTCGTAGGCCCACAGGTTGCTCCTGGGTATCCCCGGTGCGAGCCTTCCCGAATCGGCCTTGGCGTTCCAGGGCCGCCGGTAGTCCCCTATCACGACGTCGTCCACCAGCGTGCCTTCGCTGTTCGGGTCGGACCAGGGCCAGCAGAACCCGGCCACCATCCTCGCTGAGTTCGCGCTCTCCAAGTTCTTCCGCTCTATCTCCCTGTGTAGCTCCTGCGGGCTGCCAAATATCTTGAACTCCATCTTCTCGTCCTTCGTGAGCAGTCGGTTGGCGGTCTCCCATATCCCCAGCACATCGTCGACCCAGTTGAGGTAGCCGTCGGAGCCGCCGCACCTGAACTGCGCCTTCAGCTCGAACTCGAACACCTCGTCGGTGAGCCTCCTCGCCGCCTCCCTAATCAGTTCGGTGCTCCCTATCTCCTCGGGCCTGACCACCTGGTGGTCGTCGATGAAGAATATCGTCACCTTCGCGGCGCGGAGGAGCTCCTCGACCTGCGGCACGTCAGACCTCGCCTCCCTCCTCGTGTACCTGCTGTTGCTCGTCCGCCTTATCCTGTGTGCCTCGTCGCAGACGAGCACCCCTATCTGGTCCTCGCCGTACGCCGAGAAGCTGTTGAAGTACTTGAAGAGGGGCGAGGCCCTCTGCCCGACGACCCGGCGCAGGGTGGTCGTGAACGAGGCCGACCCGGTCGCGTGGTAGACCGCTATCCCCCTCGAGAGCAGCTCGGCTATCACGTTCAGGGCGATGGCCGACTTGCCCGTCCCCGGGCCGCCCCTGACTATTATCACCGACTTCTTGGCCAGCTTCGCGCTCCTCTTGGCCCTGTCCAGTATCGTGTTGTAGGCGGCTATCTGCTCCTCGAGGAGGTTGAAGACGTGCTGACCCTCTATCATGTTCCGCGCGTGCTCCAGCAGCTTCTTGGACGGCGCGATTCTGCTGGAGGAGAACCTGTCTAGAATCAGCTTCCCGCCTCCTCCCGCCAGCCTGGCCTTCAGGTAGTCAGCGAGGCCTCCGAGGTCCTCCCTCGCGAAGAGCGGGAACTCGGAGAGTATCTTCGCGAACCTGTCGTCGAAGAGAACGGCGTCGCGTTTCGGATAGTTGTGGCAGTAGCACGCGGAGGAGAGGCCGAGCGGAGGGGCCTCTTCGAAGACCTCCACGAAGTCCTTCAGGTACATGTGGTATCCCCCGACCTGATATGAGGGGTGCGCCTCCATCCGGTTGGCCCCGCCCACGAAGGTGACCACATTGTTCTCGACGTCGCACTCCTCAGCCTTGGACCATTGCTTCAGCTCCATCAGGACGACGTTGTCTCCGCCCGCGGGCCCCCTCCCGAAGAGCATGCAGTCTATCCTCTGGTTGGAGTAGGGGAGCTCGTACTCCACGACAATCATGTCCTCCTTCAGCGACGCGTACTCCACCGCATTCTTCATGAATTGAAGCGAGTTGTTCCAGGATTGCACCTCGCGGGGGTTGGCCATCCTGTAGTAGTAGGTCTCGTAGGCCTTCTGGAGCTTGTCCGGCATCTGGTTCGTGAGGACGTCCTGGTTGAACTGCTCGACCGTGCCAGTGTACAGCTTCACGCCTGAAGTCTAGCGCGCTTTCTATTTATCGTTGGGACCGTTGCCCGACACGAATCAAGGTTCTTCACCTTTCCTCGATTCTAGGAAGAGTCATCGGCGTGCCTCCGCGCAACCTCAAGATAGGAGAGCGCTTCGAGGAAATCCTTCCTCTCGCCCGGCGAGAGGTCTCGGAACTCGTGCGGCTCGCTGACCTTGCGGAGCTGCGACAGCCTGAGGTCGAAGAAGTATGCTTCGCCGTCGAGACTGACCACAGGGAGCTTCCTAGGGGACATGCTGGGCATAGCCTGCGGGAATTGATAATCGCCCATCGGATGCCGTGGCAACGGATTTCACATTGAGCTCTAGCCTCGAACACAGGGAAGGCGGATAATGCTCGCAGAGTCAATAACTGCCGAGTTTCGTCACGCGAGGCTTTCGGCCAAGAAGACCCGGCCGCCAATTCAATGGCCGGCCTTCCCCAGGCTGGCGAAGCCCTATAATCGAGGCATCCTGGCGAGGCAGATTGAATCTTGAGACTCGCACACTACCTGAAAGAGGACGGAGTTCGGGTCGGGGTCGGCAAAGGAGACGCGTTGTACGACCTCCCCGAGTCCTCCAGTCTGGCCGGGGCGGAGCCGGTGCCAGCCGGCGCCACGATCGACTCCCTCCTCGACGCCGGGAGGCTGGGCGCGTTGGTGGAGTCCGCGGACCGGCTTACCACTGGGAAGGGAGTCCCCCTCTCAGGGCTTAGGCTCAGGCCGCCCGTCATCTCGCCGGAGAAGATCCTGCTCGTCGCCGTGAACTACCTCTCCCACAGCAAGGAGCAGAACATCCCGCCGCCCCAGTCCCCGTACTTCTTCACCAAGTTCAGGAACGCCCGCGTGGGCCCCGGCGAGCCCATCGTCCTCCCGAAGGTCTCGAGCAAGGTCGACTGGGAGGTGGAGCTCGCGGTGGTGATCGGAAGGGGCGGCAAGTACATCAGCCGCGAGAGGGCGGGCGAGCACATAGCTGGGTACGCGGTCTCCAACGACGTCAGCTTCAGGGACCTCCAGTATCCTCCTGGGTGGCCCGAGAAGCTGAACCCGCTCGGGATGAACTGGGTCAAGGGGAAGGCGCTCGACTCGTCGTTCCCCCTGGGCCCGTGCCTCGTCACCAGGGACGAGGTCCCCGACCCCCAGGACCTGGGGCTGCGCCTCCGGGTCAACGGAGAGACCAAGCAGGACTCGAGCACCTCGGACATGATCTTCGACATCAGCACGCTGATCGAGTACGCCTCCGCGGGGATGACCCTGAAGCCGGGGGACGTGATCTCCACGGGGACGCCCCTCGGGGTCTCCCTATGGGGCGCGCAGCGCTTCCTCGCCGACGGGGACGTGGTGGAGGCCGAGGTCGAGGGCATCGGGGTCCTTCGCAACCCGGTCAGGCGAGAGCCGTGACAGGACCCCTTCTTACCCGTCGTCCGGGCACGACTGGCCGCTCATCAGGCTCAGATAGAGGAGAGCTTCGCCAAAGTCTTTCCTCTCGCCGGGCGGTGCTTCGAAGGACGGGTCGAGCCCGGAGGGCGGGCTACATCCCGCGCCAGGCGACCTTGCCCTGGAGCCCGCTGCGCTTTCCCGGCAGAGGGGGCTCCAGCGGGTAGCCGAGATAGACGAACCCGACGAGGGACTCGCCCTGCGTCATCTCGAGAAATCGGCGGACCGCGTCGGAGTAGGCATGGGCTCCCGTCTTCACGTTCGTGCCGAGGCCCATCGAGTGCGCGGCGAGGAGGATGTTCTGCATGGCGGCGCCGGCCGCGACCGTCTCCTCCTGGGGGATGACGTTGCTCGCCTGCTTCGGGCTGCTGATCACGGCTATTATCACCGGGGCGGTGAGCGGCTTGCTCTTTTCTCTCTCCACGCCTTCGGGCGGAGGCGGGGTGGCGCCGGCCGCCGCTACGTACGCGCTCGCCATGACCTCGGCGAGCTTGAAGCGGTCGTCGTTCGCGATGACCACGAAACGCCAGGGTTCCGTCATGTGGTGGTTGGGGGCCCACGTCGCGGCGTCGAGGAGGGCGCTGACCACGTCCTTGCTCGGGGATCGGTCGGGACGGAACTTTCTCACCGACCTCCGCGTCTTTATTGCTTCGATCACCGCGTTGGTGCCCGCGATCATTCGAGATCCTCCTTCGACCACGTCAGAGAGCTATTGAAGCTTGCGGCCCGTAGACCGGAGATCGTGCGAGGAGGCATTGGCTCCGCTGGCCGAGGTGGGGCGAACCCAGACTTCAGCGGTAGCGCCTGTAGCCGCCCTGGTTCCGGGCGCCCTGCCCGCGGTGGCCGTAGCCGCCCTGCCGCCTGCCTCCGTTGTTGTGGACCGAGGTGCCCGGCACGAAGGTGTGCAGCTTGTCCTCCGGCCTCATGGGCAGTATCGGGGCCTTTGTCATCTTGAGGATGCGGCCAAAGTCGCCCGACTCCTCCTTCGAGACGAAGGAGTAGGCCTTCCCCTGTCTTCCGGCCCTGGCGGTCCTGCCGACCCTGTGGAAGTAGACCAGCGGGTCCACGGGGACGTCGTAGTTCACGACCATCGCGACCTGGGAGACGTCTATCCCCCTGCTGGCGATGTCCGTGGCGACCAGGACGTCGGCGCGGCCGTTCCTGAACGCGTCCATGTAGTGGTCCCTCTGGTTCTGCGAAAGGTTGCCGTGGAGCGGCACCACCTCGTACCCCTTCCTGTGGAGGTCCATGGCGAGCCGGTCTGCCCCGTGCTTCGTCCTTCGGAAGATGATCGTGCTGGCCGGGCGCTCCTTCTGGAGGAGGTCGGTGAGGAACTGGAGCTTCTCGTCGTGCTTGAGCACGGCGTAGTACTGGTCGAGCGTCTCGACGGAGGGCTCGTCCGAGTCCACGAGGATCTTCTCCGGGTCGGTCATGTACTTCCTCGAGAGCTCTGTTATCTTCTGCGGCATGGTGGCGGAGAAGATGCACACCTGCCTCTTCCCCTGGATGCAGCCGAGGATGTAATCGACGTCGTCGATGAAGCCCATGTCGAGCATGGTGTCAGCCTCGTCCAGGACCACGAAGCGTACCGAGCGGAGGTCGAGCCACCCGCGCTTGATGTGGTCGATGACCCTGCCCGTCGTGCCGACGACCACGTTTGCTCCCTGCCTGAGCTCGTGCCGTTGCGCGCCTATCGACTGGCCGCCGTAGATGGTGACCGCCCTGACGCCGGTGTGGGCGCCGAGCTTCCTCATCTCGTGCGTTATCTGGACCGCGAGCTCCCGCGTCGGCGCCAGGACGAGCGCCTGGACCTGGCGGTTCTTCTGGTCTATCGAATGCAACAGTGGCACCGAGAAGGCGAGGGTCTTCCCAGAGCCCGTCTTGGCCTGCCCTATCACGTCCTTGCCCCTCAGGAGCGGACCGATGGTCTTCTCCTGGATGGGGGTGGGTTTGGTGAAACCCATCTTTTCGACTCCCCTCATTATCAGGGGGTCGAGCTTCATCTCTTCAAAGGTGCTCAATTTTGTTTTGCTTCTACAGGATAATCGTTGTCAGAGAATCAGAAGCCAGAGCGTTCCGAATCGTCGAACCGAGACTTGCCTGCGAGAAAGCAAGCCCGCGAACGCCTATTTAACCTTGGTCCCTCGCGAAAGCAAAAACCGCCATGGAGTGAAGCGCGCCAAGGATGAAAGCGGTCCTCCTGGGGAGTGCGCTTGCAACTAGTCATAGGCATGACCCTAAAGTTGCAAAGACCTATATAGTGTCATGTCTATGACATCTTGAAATAACATGACGACCCAATCGACGACATCCCAAACCTATCCGACGACCATCCTCGCGTCAATCCAACCATCGATGCTTAGCCAGATTGCTAAGCAGCTGAAGACTATCCAAGGAGTCACCTTCTACGCACCGACGACCGGCAGGTTCGACCTGGCAATAGAGCTGAAGGCCATGGCACCCCAGCAGGTCCAAGACGTAGTGAACAAGGTGCGATCCTTGACCGGAGTCACGGCGACAAGGACCTATACCCCGTTCGCGGGCGATGCAACCGCCAAGAGCGTCCAGGCATCTGACTCTCTTGCGTTAGTCCTGTTGCAAGTCAACGAGCAGGCGCAGAAGGTCCTCAAATCGCTGAAGCAGAATCAGCACATCCGCAACGCGTTTGCGGTGCAAGGCGAATTCGACGTCCTCGCCACTGTCTACGGGAAGAACACCGACGAGATCTTCTCCGCAGTGACGAAGATCGGCGAACTCGACGGTGTCAGGACATCAGAGACGCTGCTAGCCTACAGGCCCACCTGGGCCTAGGCAGCTTTTTTCTAAACAGTCTGAACAGTCAATCTACCGCTGCTGAGCAGAGGGCCACCCCCTTTCTCCAGCTCTCTGCTCGAGCAGGCATTCTCCCAAGGTCGTCCTCTATCGGCCATCTACTCGGAGAGCTTCAGCAAGGCAACCGTCCGTGGCCTACGGCGTGGACGAGGAGCCCCGGCGGCGCTGATGACCAGATCTAGAGGCGCGATCCCATGGAGGCGAGGCCCCACCTGACTATCGGGCTCGTGTCTGGGCCAGAGGACGGGGAGCACGGCTGCGGTCGCCCGTCTTCGTCGTCGAAAGGGAGGCTATCATCTCCGCACAGAACGCAGGCAGGTCGTCCGGCACTCGCGAGGTGATCAGGTTCCCGTCCCTCACCACCGCTCTGTCGACGTAGTTCCCGCCAGCATTCACAACGTCGTCCTTTATCGACTTGTAGCAGGTGACAGTCTTTCCTTTGAGCACCTTCGCGGAGACGAGCATCGACCCGGCGTGGCAGATCGCGGCGAGGATCTTCCCCTCGTCGTTGGCGTCCTTCACGAACCTCACCATCGCCTCCGACCTCCTCATGTAGTCTGGAGCGAACCCGCCCGGTATCACCACGGCGTCGAACTGCTTCGCCTTCGCCTCCTCCGCGGACAGGTCGGCCTTGACCTCGAGCCCGTGCTTGCTCTTGTAGGTAGCGCCTGCCGTCGGGGCCACCACCGAGACCTCGGCTCCGGCCTCCCTCAGGCGGATGAGCGGGTACCAAAGCTCCAGATCCTCGTACATGTTCTCCGCGAGCACGGCGACTCGCTTCCCTGCGAGCGGTGAGTCCATAGGTTCTCGATTTCGGGCGAAGGAATTTAAGAGTTCGGGGGTGCGAAGGTCACTTCCCAGGGTCCGCTTTGCTGCCGACCGACGGCGCAAGGCTGCCCAAGGCGTCCACGACCGCCGTCGCGTTCAGATTCCATTTCCTGGACACCCCGTCGAACAGGGAGTGCGACAACACGAACCTGATGGCCTGGCTCTGGTCCATGACGAAGACTTGCAGCTTCTCCCCGACCCTGCTGGCGAACTCTTCGACGTGCTCCAGGAACTCGATGTAAGCGTAGTTCGGCAGGAACACCTCCGCACAGTACGCCGAGCCGTACGCCTCGCTCCAGAGAAAGGGCGTCTTGTTGAGGAGCAGCATCAGCTCCGCCACTTCGCCTTGCGTGGCGCCCTTCAGCAGGAGCGTGAGCTCGATGTAGACGTCCTTCCTCGAGACCGCCCTCTCCCTCTCGAAGTCGTAGTGGGTCCCCTGCCACACCAGCCGGTAGCCCTTGATGAGGCCTCGCGCCTTGACGTGCTCTCGGTAGTGGAACTCCAGCGCGTTCAAGTTTACCTGCACGTTTTCAGCCATCTTCACGAGCGTCCGGCCGGCGTCTATGTCCATCTCCTTCAAGATGAGGAGGTCGATCCTGTCGTACTTCTCGACCTTGGGCATGACGCTCAGCGGCAGCTTCGTCTCTTTCGCCCGGGCAGAACCCCAGTCGAACGACCACGTCCCTCTCATAAAGTCAAAGCATTCGGGCTTCATCGGCGGGTTTCGCATCTCTTCGAACTCGAGGATCTCCAGCTCCGTGAACAGGCCTGCCTCCTGAAGAGCCGTGTAGACGGCGGCGCATCCTTCGGCGAGCTCGGACGGCACCGCGACGTGGATGAGATAATCCCCGCTGAGCATGACCCGCGTAAAGCTGCGGAGATAGCAGAGGTCGCTCAGCGCGCTGAAGATCAGCCTCGCGTTGGCCTCGCACGCCGGCGCGAGCTTTGCTATGAGCACGAGCCTCTTGAATCCCAGCTTCGGATAGCTCATGACAGCATGGACCGTGACGCCCTTCTCTAGGAAGAACCTGTGGTACCTGTACCTGACCGTCTCTTTGAACTGGCCTGTGCGTCTGGCGATCTCGTTGACGTTGGGGCCCACCTCCGCAAGGCAGCGTGCCATGATGACCAGCTCTTCGTTCAGTCCGCGTCGCCGCGACTGAGGGCCCATGCACCATCAACCGAAGAGGTGCGTGCGACCGGCACCCGGTCGCCGCCTTCGTCTCGCACGCGAGGTCGCCACCATCGGCTCGTCAAGAGACGGTCGCCCGCCCACGGTCAACGGCTGTGCAGCGCCGTCGGACGACCCCCGCAGCCCGACGTCATCGAGGTCTCCGAAGCCCGCATCGAACTCGGTCTTGAGCCTGGTCTTCAAGGTGGAAAGGTCGCGCAGCTCCCATGCCACGACCTTCCATATCTTGTTATCTTCCTCCTCAAGCTGCACCTTGAGCAGAAGATGCCTGGCGTCAGGCTTGATCTTCTTCCCAGAGGAGAAGGCGAACTTCTTGAGGCACCGGTTCGCTCCCTTATGGACGGCGGCGCTGGTCTTGATCTCCAGATAGGTCGCCCTCTCGCCCTGCTCCAGCGCGCAGTCAGGGCAGCCAGGCCCGCCCAGGACGGCTGCCTCGAGGGGCGTCCTCCTGAGCTCCTCCGCGACCGCCAGCTCGAACCTCTTGCCGACGTCGTCGATCCGGTTCCCGGTGAAGCGCTGGGCTGACCTCTCGGTCCGCTTCACGAAGGTTGTCAGGGCCCGAGACAGGTGCCCCAAGAGAGGCACGTCATCCTTGTTTCCAGAGTCGATGGGCAGGACGAGGTGCCCGGATGACTCCCTGACCAGATTGGAGAAGCTCATCACCCCAGGCCCGTTGCGAATCCAAGACTCGCTGTTCTGGGTCCCGCAGACTGCGCTGCTCGAGGCGCCTTTGTCGATTGGCGGGTTCAACCACGGCATGTTGCCGCGTGCGGATATAGGACTACTCTTGTGAGATTGGATTGTTTTCATGCAATCTCTAGCGGCTGCGTCTCGGGAGCGGTCGCATCATTCGCGCCGCTCCTCGGCCTACTCCCCTATGAGCTGCACGACTATCATTCTCGTCCGCGGCCTGACGTCGAACTCGACGAGGACGACCTGTTGCCATTCGCCAAGGACGAGCTCTCCCTTGACGAAGGGGATGGAGAGGCTCGGGCCGACGAGCGAGGCCTTCACGTGAGAATGGCCGTTGCCGTCGCGCCACCTCCTCTGGTGCTCGTACTCCACGCCGCTCTTCGGGGCCGCCCGCTCGAGCATCTGGGGAAAGTCCTTGACGAGGCCCGGCTCGAACTCCATGGTCGTTATCGCCGCAGTCGAGCCCACAACGAAGACCGTCGCCACCCCGTCGCCACCCCGTCGGAGAGCCGGCTGGCGGCGACCGCCTCCCGTGCGTCCCTCGTAATGTCAAGGACCTCGTTCTCGCTCCTGGTCTTGACGTCGAAGCTCTTCGTCACTACTTTGACCGGCATCGTCGGTCGGCGGCATGGACCGCGCGATATTTAGCCGCCCTGGGACGCTGTTCTGGGCTCTGGATTAATAACGCGGCGGGTTCCATGGGAGCCGAAGCCTCTTGAACACAAGGCTCGCCGTCGCCCTCTCCGCCGTCGTCATAGTCCTTATCGCCGCGGCCTTCCTGGTCAACGTGCAGCAGCCCGCCAACACGAGCACGGGGTCGAGCACGGGGTCCCAATCCTCGACCACCGCCACGACCGGCGGAAGCTACGTCAACGCCCCGCAGAACCTGCAGCTGCGGCTTTCGGTGAACGTCTCGTCCACCGGCGGCTACCCGCCCGGCCCGACGACGTTCCGGATCGTGGTGGACGAGTACAACACCCTTTCGTCCGCGAACAACCTCACGATGGGGCGGGCGTGGCCGGTGACGGGCCTCTCCCTGGGGTCTTGCGGGACGGAGGCGTACCCGTTCGGGGCGGCGCTGTATCGGGGCTCGTACACGGCCGAGAACGCCTCCAGCGCCCATCCGCTCCAGATCTATCCGGTCGTCCCTTGCACGATGCTGATCAGGTACATCACGGGATACCTCTTCCAGCCGATGAGCGACCTCGCCGTGGTCCTCCCGAGCGGCCCGAACGCGACCGCGACACGGATGTCGGCAAACGTGACGGCCACGGGCGAGTATGCGAGCGGGGCTGGGGCGGCCTCGTCATCGACGCCATTGGGCTCAGGGACGTACACCGTCGCCGCCGGCGACGAATGGGGCTCGCTGGTGCTCGTCCACGTCACGGTAGGCACCGGCACGACCACTTCCATCAGCACGGGGGCGGGCTCCACGGGCGCTCTGCAGGCCAGCTTCAACATCGGGCCTACCGCGCCGGTCTGCATGGCCAACTCGACGGTGGGGCCGGCGCCCGCGCAGTATTCTTCCATAGGGGCGGTCGTCACGTCACAGCCGTCGGGCCTCGCGGTGACGCTCCCGATCTCCTGGCTCTCCAACGGGTGCAGCGTGACAGGCTCTCTCGAGGCGTCTCTGGCGCCCGGGACATATTCCCTGGACCTGTCGACCTGCCAGTGGATGGGCTGCAGCTCCGCGCTCCCGAGGAGCTTCGCGGTGGTCGCGGGCCAGGCCACGAGCGTCAGCATCTCGATCGACACCGGCATCAGATGACGCCCGCGCCGGGCGATCCCCAGATCAGCTGTAATGCCCCTGACCCGGTAGCGAAACAATTTCGATAGCCGGGCGTAATACCCGATATCATGGGTTGAGGACCGTGGTAGAGGGGTTAGATTGGCTCGATTCACCGCTCTGGTTCAGATCTTCGCAGAGACTTCTTGCTTGGACGCCGTCGAACGAGCGCTGAGCAAGCTCGACAACCTGGAGGCGCTCTTCGAAGTCACGGGAGAGTTCGACGTGGTGGCGCTGATCTCGGCCGCCGACAGCGGCGAATTCAGGGAGATCCTCAGGAACGAGATCAGGAGCATCGAAGGGGTCAGGGCCACCGCCATCTCGGTGGTGCTGAAGGACGTGAGGGCGCCGATGCTCGTCCCGATGATAGAAGCCTGATCCCCGCGTCCTTCACGGCTTGTCGCGCTTGTGCAGCGCGCCATCCCGGCGACGAGGTCTCAGGCCATCAGGTCCTCGGATTCCACGAGCGGGCAAGAAGGAAGCGCCGGCTCTCCCGATGAGACTAGGCGCCCGGCTCTGAAAGCGCCTCAAGGAAATACGCCGGGAACAGCTCCCGGTGCGCCTTCACAAAGCTCCCGAAGTTCGAGTCGAGCACGTACGTGACCGCGCTGTCCGTCTCGCTCCTCACGCTCCTCCCGTAGGTCTGGACAAGCCTGAGCGCGGTCTGCCAGTCGTACCAGCCCCTCTCCCTCTGCATCTTGACCTGCGTCCTCCTGTCCGAGAGGTCGGAGTATGGCACCTTCACGATGACCTGGAACCTCGCGAGGTCGTCCTTCAGGTCGACGCCCTGGTAGAGGCTCGGGGAGATGAGCACCGACGCGTCTGTGGCGCCGTGGGTGTGGAGCAGCTCCGATCTGGCCATGCTCCCCTGCGTCGTGACGAGCCGTCTCCGGTTCTCGTCCGAGACGTGCTCGATGATGTAATTCACCTGCGAGTAGTTGGTGGTGTGGATGACGCCCCTCTCGTCCGCGTGCCTGTCCATTATCTCGGACACCGCCCTCGCGATGCTCTCCAGCGAGGCGTCCATGGACGCCCGGTTCAGCTGGGCGATGTCCATGGCGTAGATCCTCCTGTTCTCGACGGGGAACGTGGACTCCGCGACCTTGACGAACTGCGCCTCGTCCTGGGGGATTCCTAGCGTCCTGCAGAGGAGCTCCTCCGAGAACACCGTCGCCGACATCAGCAGCACGGTCTCCGCGGTGTCGAAGAGCTGCGAGGTGTACGCTGCTACCTCGAGCGGCTGGAACACGACCTCGTCCACCAGGGTCGAGCCTTCCCCGTAGGCGTCGATGGCGGCGGTCTTCCTGATCCCGCTTATCACCCAGTTCTCGGGTGAGGCCTTGAGAGCGTCGATGAACCCTTCGAGCGACTCGAGCATCCCCCTGCACGACATTAGCCGGTCCTGCCGGGCGAGGGCGCCGTCGTGGGCGTCTAAGACGCCCTTAAGCGACTCCCTCGCCGCGCCCAGGGCCTTGAGCCAGTCCTCGGCGTGGCTGTCCATCCCCTCCTCGTATGTGATCGCGAACTCCGTCCCCTCGCCCGAGGGGTACTGGCGTATCGTGGACGCCTTCAGCGTGTAGGAGGCTGAGCCGACCAGCTGCCTCTCGAGGTCGTGCGCCTCGTCGCACACCAACAGCTTCCTCTTCCTGACGTCCTCCGTGTACCTCAGCTCGCTGAAGAAGAATGCGTAGTTGCCTACGGTCACCTTCTCCCTGAAAGAGTCCCACTTCTGCTTGTAGTATGTGCACAGCTTCCCGCTCCCGATCTTCGGAAGCAGCTCGCACTTGGACTCCTTGTCGCACAGCCCCTTGAGGTGGTCCTCGTACTGGTCGAACGAGAGGTAGTGCGGGCAGTCCGAGAGCGACCAGTCGGCCTCGCACCTCCCTTTGCTGCACGCGACGAGGCGCCCCGAGCTGGTGGGCACCTGGCACGTGAAGTTCGACTTGCCCATCACCGTGGTGAACCCAAAGTCGGCGGAGTACTGCTCCTGGAGCTGCTTGGTGGAGGTCAGGACGTAGGCCGACCTGAGGTAGCGGCAGAGCGCGGCCGCGACCGCCGACTTGCCGAACCCGACGGGCGCCTCGAGGATGATGAACTTCTTCCCCGAGCCCAGCGCCGACTCGATCTTCTCGAGGACGTCCTTCTGATACGGCCTCATCGTGCCGTAGGGGAACGATCTCGCCAGCGGGGCCTTCGCCGTCTCAACGGGGGCCTCGACCTTCCCGGTGTCGGCGACGCGGGTGCCGCAACTGGGGCAGAGCGCCTGGCCGCGCGCCCTTCCAGTCAGGAGCCTAAGGCGCTGGCCGCAGTTGGGACAGAACTTCATTTCTCAGGATGTGCTCGGCCCGGGGCGCTGTCGATTTAAGCTCGCGAGCGCCTCGACCCAAGAGTCAGTCGTCCGGGAGCTTACCAGACAGCCATCGCGCCCCCGTCGCCACCTCGTCGCCGCTGATCGCGTGGGTGGCCATCGCCCAGCTCAGGGTGACGTCGGCCCCGGCCCGCCTCAAGAGGATCGCGAGCCTCTCCGTCTCTTCCCTCGGGACGAGGTTGTCGCGCGCGCCGGCGAAGATCAGGATCGGCTTGCGCGAGAGGTCCGGAGGGGCGTCGGGCATGAACGGGACCATCGGGCGGAACAGGACCGCCCCCGCGAGGGTCCCGGGGTGCAGTATCAGCGCGCTCCCCGCGATGTTCGCGCCGTTGGAGTACCCCGCCGCGACCACCCTGTCGGGCCGAAAGCCGTACGCCTTCGCCGCCCCCTCGACGAAGCGCGCAAGGGCGTGGGTCTGCTCGGTGAGGTCGTTGATGTCGAAGACGCCCCCTTCCAGCCTCCGGAAGAACCGCGGCATGCCGTTCTCGAGCACCCTCCCGCGCGGGCTCAGGAGCGCGGCGCCAGGCGAGAGCTCCCGCCCCAGGTGGAGGAGGTCGCCCTCGTTGCCCCCCGTGCCGTGGAGCAGCAGGAGCGTCAAGTGCGAGCCGCTGGGGGACGGGACGTACCGGTGGACGAACCCGAGGTCAGTCATCTTCTCGCGACCTCGCGGGAAGGCTCTCCGGCGGGGAGGGGACGGGCTCGTATTTCGGAGGCCAAATCCGGGAGCCCTGCAGGTCGGTCTTTCTCAGCGCTGCCTCTATCTTCGGGCGCGAGCCCTCCAGCCACTGTGGCAGCACGAGCGATGTCCCGAGCTTCTCGGGCGGCTCGTCGACCCCGTAGCCTGGCTTCTTCGTGGCGATCTCCAGGAGGTTGTAGTCCGGGTCCCTGAAGTAGAGCGACTTGAACCAGAATCGGTCGATCACGCCTGAGTTTCTGATGCCCGCGTCGTCGAGCCTGCGCTTTATCTTGACCTGGTCCTCGTCCTCCTCCACGGCCACAGCGATGTGATGGATGTTCCCCTTCCCTACCATCCCTGTCCTCGCGTCGGGCGCGGTCAGGTACTTCAGGAAGCCTGGGTTGTCGCGGCTCCCCACCTCGGCGAGCGAGGTTCCCTCCTGGTCCGGGTTTGCGCGCTCGGAGAAGCTCTCGAGGCCCACCAGGCTCTCGAGGAACTTGTGCGTGACGTTGGAGTCGCTCGAGAGCGGCGACGCGTGGTCGAACTTGATGAGCTTCATGTCCGCGGTGACCTCCTTCACCTCCGCGCTCTTGAGCTCGCGCAGATAGTCGACGGAGGCTCCATCGGGATTCTTCGCCGTGATCTCGACGAGCACCCCGTCGGGGTCCCTCAGGTAGATGGAGAGCCTGTCTTCCCTTGGAAACGGCCCCGCGACGTCGACGCCCTTCGCCCTGAGCCACGACGCCCACTTTGGAAGGGAGTCGACGCTCTTGACCGAGTACGAGAGGTGGTGGGGCGAGCCCAGCCCGACGTAGCCGCGCGGGAGCTCGGGCCACTCGAAGAACGTTATCGCCGTGCCGGTCGTCCCCTCGTCGTCCGCGTAGAAGAGGTGGCGGTGGAAGGGGTCGTCCTGGTTCACCGTGAGCTTGACGCGCCTCAGCCCCAGGACCTCGGTGTAGAAGCGCCTGTTGAGCTCCTGGTCAGAGGTGACGAGGCTGATGTGGTGCAATCCCTTGACCAAACCTGAGATGTCTTTCACGATGCCATCTGCGGCCCCGGGCCTAATAAAGGCAGTAGTAACGTGCTACTAAGTAGCTACGCCAGAGTCGCCTAAGGCAACGGCGCTTGACCTGTCACTGCTTCTTCGCATAGATCGCTGCGAAGTACTGGTAGTAGGGGTCGGTCCCCTGGGGCTGCGCGGTGAAGCTTATCGTGTAGGAGGTCGCGCCGGTGGTCCATCCCGTGAAGCCGTAGCCCGGGAGGTCGCCCACCGTCACCGTGTAGTTCTGGCCCCTCCACAGCCAGAACGAGTATGGCTCGAGCGACTGCGCGATGGGCGTCCCGTTGAGGTCGGATATCGTCACGGGGGAGCCACAGGTGCAGTTGACGAAGATCGGGCCGGTCGAGTTGACGGCCTCGATGGTGACGTGCACGGCGTCGCTCGCTGGGATGACCTCGTAGAACGAGTTGACGACCATGTCGCTCTGGAGGTCGATGTATTGCCACCGCGTGAGCGTGTCCGGCGCGGTGTTGTTGTAATACCTGTATACGAAGAACTTGTCTGAGCAGGTCACGGCGACCTGGGCGCAGTGGTACATCACGAGCTCCTCGTTCCCGTCCGGCACGCTGACCGAGGCGGGCGTGTAGCCGTCCGCGATGTCGTTCCAGACTGCGTGTATCCTGACCTGGAAGTATGCGCCGACTACGAGCCCGCCGTCCATCGTGTGCGCCACGACGGTTATGGTGTGGTTGCCCTTTCCTGAGTGCGTGTAAGGCAGCGCCTGCTGCTGGTAGTAGGCGGTGACGGTCGTGTTGCCGGTGACGGTGACGGTGTAGCTCGCGTTGGTGAGCGTCGGGTCGTCGTTCCAGTACTTGAAGGCGACCGAGGAGGCCGAATCAGCCACGACGGTGTAGGTCTGGCCGTAGCTCGCAGTGAAGTTCGCAGGCATGGTGTCGCTCGTGCTGGCGCTCGCGGCCCTTTGGTGAGAGATGAGCTCGACCCCGACCCCGACCACCGACCTGCCGTCAAGCAGCTTTGCGGTGACGCTGAGCGTCTGGACGCCGGGCGGCCTGAAGAAGGCGATCAGGCTGGTGTCCTGGTCCAATAAGACGCCCACGCTCTGACCGGTCCCACCCGACGACCAGCGAACGAACGAGAATCCGTTCCGGTCGGCGACCGTAACGACGTAATCGGTCCCTCCTGGGAGGAGCATCGTTACCGGGATGGGTGATTCTGTCGCCTGATGGCCCGACTGCCCGACCTCGGCGGTGAACCCCTTCAAGGCGGTCCCGTTCGGAAGCTCGGCGGAGACCTGCAGGGTATAGGTCGCCGGCGGTGAGGGCGGGGGCGGCGAGGAGCTGTTCGTCGATGAGGAAGCCGTCGCCTTGGCGGTGCTTGTGCTCGTGGAGGTCGTGGTGGCGCCCGTCGGTGTGGAAACGGTGCTGGAGGCGCTGCTCGTGCTGCTCGTGTCGTTGGCGGCCGCCGTGGTCTCCGAAGTGGTGGCGACCACGGTCCCGGATGTGCTCGAGGACGACGGCGTCGCCGGGACTGTCGTCGTCGCACTGCGAGTGGGAGCGTAATGCCCGGCATTCAAGAACCCGTCAAAGGCAGAGAAGGTGCCGACTGCCAGAATGACCAAGATCATCGAAGTCAGGGCGAGGGAAGCTCTCTTGTTCAAGCGGGTATCAGTCCGGCCGAAGGGCAATACGTTTACGCAGGAATCTCATGAAGCGTAGTAGTAGAACTCGGTTATGGTCCGGATCTGCAGCTGGACCTAGGGCCGCCGGCTAGGTCTGGCGCCGCGACTTGGCGCATGAAATAAATATGCGCCGGAGAGAACGCCGAGCGTCACATTGCCCAGCAAGAAGTCCAAGCGGAATCCGGCAACGAAACCAAAGGCAAAGACAGCGAAGCCCGCGAAGGCGACTGGGGCAGGACTGGACGCCAGACTGGTGTGTGCTGAGTGCTCCAGCAACTTCACGACCAAGATTGCTCTCAACAACTTCGAGAAGGAGGTGGGCAAGAAGTTCTCATGCCCAAAGTGCGGCGCTGTCTACGAGCTCATCAGCCTCCTTGAGGGAAGGATCACGGTCACCATCCTTGCAAAGGGAGAGACGAGGACTTACGGGAAGACCTACGACGTAGCGACGAAGGACTACGCCCGTCCCCTTTGAGCTGAAGCTCAGCCGTCTGCGATCTTCGAGAGCCTCACTGACGCCCTGCCGCTCTTTGGGTCGACGGCGGACTCGCCGACCTTCACCTTGATCGCGTAGACCGACTCCACTATCCCGGCGATGACCCCGCAGAGGAACCTGCTCGGCTCGGTCGTGCCTTCGATCGTCGGGGCGTCGTCGACGGTCACGTCGTAGCCTTGCTTCGTCGTCTTGAAGTCGAAGACCCCCCAGCCGGTCGCCCGCAGGCCGTCGCTGATGTTCTCCAAGAGGGATTCCTGGGAGACGGTCCCGAGCACCTGTCTGTACTGGTTGCACGTCTCGGTCGCGTATCCCTCGCCCTCCCTGAACATGATCGCGAGCCCTGCGGAGCCGAGCTCTCGTTTCAACCTGCTCTCGATGTTGAGCAGCGGGGTGAGTCTCATCACCAAGACCCTGTGCCGCCCCCACACCGTGATCGGGAAGAGGAATTTGTCGAACAGGGAGTGCTCGGTGCTGGCGACCTCGACGTCCCGCACGAAGCTCAGCCCCTTGATCTCCTTTCGGATCCCGTCGGCGTCTCGATCCGCCAGCGACAGGTCGTAGAAGAACGTCCCGACAACCTTGCCCGTGCTCTCCTCGACCTGCGAGTGCGCCAAGATGACCTTGGCTTTGTGCTTTGAGAAGACCTCGAGTATTCTGGGCAGCGAGGGAAGCTCATGATCCCAGACCACGAGGAACTCGAAGATGTTCTCGCCCGGCGTGGACGCCACTGCGAGGTTCCGGGGGTAGTACTTCCGTTTGGTGGGGAACATGGAAAGAAAACCGCGAGTTCGGCCATATATATTGTGCGAGTCCGGCTGACCCTCGGCGCACGTCGTCGCCTCGATAGCCGACTCGCTGCGAAGGCCGGGAGGTCTGCCTGGATCAGCGTCTGGGGATCTTTATCACTTGCACGTCTTTCAGCATGCTGGGGACCTCGACCTCGTCATTCGACACATATGCGATGATGTGGTCCTTCCCCATCCCTATCCCCGTCACGCCGGGCAGGTCGGTCAGCTCGTTCCCGTGCGCAAACCTGACCTTCGCGAGGTGGTTCAGGTGCTCGTCTGCCTTCCAAAGATATCCGTTGTTTACCGCGTGATAAGACCTTGTTTGTCAGAGGTCTCGGCGCCTATTAAGACTTCGCATGGTCCGTTCTGGGCGCTGACCGCGCCCTTCTGAGGCGGATGGAAGCCGGGAAGCCCTTGCCTGTCCTGCTTTTATACCGCCGCTCGCTCGTCGGACCGAATAATTTCATGAGTGACGAGAAGAAGGGGCAGGACGCGCGGCTCAAGTTCTACGGCAGCGACGCTGTGGTGAGGCACATCAAGACCGTGGGGATCCCAAAGCGGACGGGCGAGTTCAGGGACATGGTCGCCTCAGGGAGCGCGGTGAAGCTCGACAGCAAGGAGGGCGCTGACCTGGTCGTGACGCTGAGGAGGGTCGTCTTCGCGAAGCACCCCCAGCAGATCAACATCACGGACGACACCAACGGCAAGGTAATCGCATCCATACCGATTTAGACCCCGACGACCAGGTCTGAAGCCGAAGATGCGGGCGATAATCCACAGCATCCACTCTCAGGTCCCCGAGACCGTCTCCGGGCTGGGCAGGCGCTTCGACGCCATCGTGAGCATGGACTCGCACCTGGACGTCTCGCTCGGAGGAGACGACAGCATCTACCCCGAAGGCCTGCGGCTAATAGTCGGCCGGACGGGCGCCCATTCTGCCCTCCGCAACATCACCGGGGGGCTCTCCGCGCTCAAGGGGCCGAAGCGGAGAGGGAGCGCACCTGAGCTCATCGTCGTGATCCCGGAGGCGATGCTCGCCAGGCACGCCATGGACGTCGAGTCCAGGCTTCCGCGGTCTCTCAGGGTCTCAGACCAGGAGGAGTCCATCTCGTCGGCCGTCGGCTTCCTGGCCGAGACGCTGGGGATCGAGGTCTACCCCAGCCCGCCCAGGGCCCTTCAGGGGCTCGTCCGCCGAATGGCCAGGACGAAGTCGTGGCTCCTCGACGTGGACGTCGACTACATGCACGAGACGCAGAAGGAGGTCTACACGCGGATAATCAACCCGGCGCCGGGGGTCCTTCAGTCGATGTCGCGCGTGGTCGAGTTCATCCGAAAGTCGAGGCCGGAGGTCGTCACGATCTCGGAGGCCAAGGTCAGTGCGATCCGAGACCCGAAGAGCAGCTTCTCCGCCTTCGTGGAGGAGCTGAGGGCGGCAGGATACCAGATCGAGGAGAGGGGCGTATACAGGGACGACGCCGAAGTGGTGAGGGGGATCTCGGTGTGCAAGGAGTTCTACCGGACGGTCTCGGCGAGGCTGATGCTGCAGCACATGGACGCCATGATGCGCGGGGACGTCGAGGGCTTCCAAAAGGCGGAGGCCGCCGCAGCGAAGGCGTTCTTCAGGAGCAAGGGCTACGCGTGACGGTCCGTGCGGCCGCCCAGGCCGCGGTCACCTGGTCGAGCCCGCGCGGGCTCCAGGCGCCTTCTCCTTGCTGGAAAGGTACCTCCCGATGATCTTCTCCGCCGAGGGGGTGAGGCTCGGGCCGGAGCCGTCGTAGTAGGCGACCCGCTTCACTTCCTGCCCCGGTTCCGGGGACCCCGTCGCGGTCACGAGGAAGACCTCGTGGGCGTTCCTGAAGGTGCCTCCCCTCGGGCCCTCGTGCATCCCCCCCATGAACTCGAACAGGCGGGTCAGGTCGACCGCCTTCATGCCGGTCTCCTCCATCAGCTCTCGGATCGCGGCGTCTCGCCTGCTCTCGTCGCGCTTGGCGCCGCCCCCCGGGAGCGTGAAGTTGCTGCCGTCGAGGCTCACCACCAGAATGCCGTCCGGGGTTTCGACGATGGCCGTCCCCCTCCTTCTCGTGCGGACCATCCGGTCGCCGGCTCGACGCCTTCGAGATATAATCTGAATCGCTCACTCCACCAAAGTTCACCACCGGCTCAACTCATTGGGTTTGGCTGCCAGACATACCAGTCCGGCTCAGGAAACGCCATGGAAACTGCGAGTGAAATACAGGGAAGAAGGGAGGAGCTTGAGGCAAGGCTTGGAGACCTAGAGCAGAAGAAGTCGTCGTTGGAGAACGAGATTTCGGCGCTCGTGGAGCAGATACCGATCCTCGAGATGTCTCGATACGCGTCGCTCCTGGAGTCTGGGAACAACTCTCTCAGCCTGGTAAGGGACATGCTCAGGACGCTGGCGGAAGGGAAGCCCGCGCTCGAGCACGAAGCCGCCCCCACAGTCCCGTCGAACTAGGACGCAGCACGGACCGCGGTCCTGCGCTTGCCACAAACGACGCCTCCGAAGCGACCTGCGCGCAGCCAGGGCCCCGGCTCCTTGGGCTGCCCCAGCTGCGGCGGGAACGACTTCTCCGAGCGGAGCTCCTTCAAGACGGCCAGCGAGCCCCTCTTGGGTGCCGTCTCGACCAGCGTCACCGTCGATCTCATGAGCTGCAACCGCTGCGGGGTCGACATCCCCGCCGTCAGGGGGAGGCAACATTACGCGGTGGTCAGCGAGAAGAAGCTCTCGGCCCTCGTCGCCGACCTAGAGGAGGCCAAGCGGATCAATTCCGAGACGCAGGGGCTGCTCGACAGGCTGGCGAGCAGGTCCCAGAGCCTGAGCGCGGAGGTCGAAAAGTGCAGGGCAGAAGGGGAGATCTCGGTCATGGAGGAAAGGGTGGCGGCCTTGGAGGCGGAGACGGAAGGCCTTGAGGCAAGGCGGGCTAGGCTGGCCAGGACGCTGGAATCTGCGGCGTCCAGAATCCCCGTCGCGTGACGGTCTCCCAGATTTCGGGACGCGCCCATCAGAAAGATCATTGGATCGGCTGCGGCACGTTTGCAGCCCCTCGGCGTATGAGCCGTATCGCCGCGCATCGTCCACGCCTTCTCAGGGACTCGTGCGGCGAGGCCCACGGCATGAAGTCTCCTTGCGCCACGGCGACCGGGAAGAAATCAGCCCTGTGCGAAGCCCCGCAGACTCGCTTTCCTGCGCCGCTCGCGGATCCAGGAGGAGCCCGCTAGGATGTTGAGGAGCAGGGCGGCCGCCGAGGAAGTCAGGACCAGGACCCCGGCGGCGTTGTACGACGACTTTGCGGTCACGGCGCTGGGAGAGTCCACGGCAAGGACCGAAGAAGGCGTCTTCGCGTTCGCGACGCCCGCGCCCTGCCACGAGGCGAAGGAGTAGACGAAGAAAGACGGGGACGCGCGCAAGGTCACGTTGGAGGGAGGGATGTCGAGGGTCTTGGTCGTCCCCGCTTGGACGGTCCCGGACTGGGAGGGGGACGAGAAGGCGACGTTCGTGCCCGCGTCCGCAGTGATCACAAGCTGGACATAGAACGTGGCGTTCTCGTCCAAGGGCCCCGTCACGACGACGTCGATGGACGGGCTGGTCCCCGTGTACGAGCCCGGCCCTGAGCCTTTCCAGCTCTCGAACTTCCACTGTGGGCTCGCCGAAGCGCTCGCGTTCAGGCTGCTCCCTGCGTCGAACCAGCCAGACCCCGAAGACACCGCGCCCCCCCTCGCGTCGCTCACGGCGAGGCGGGCGTAATACTGGTGGACGTAGACCTCAGAGAACGCCTCGCCAGGCGAGGAGATGACCGACGGCGCTGACCCCGCTCCTCCGGAGTTCACCCACCTCTCGGCGCCCGCCTGGCCGTCTACGACGCCCGTGAAGGAGTATGCGCTCCCTGCGTCGAACCAGCCCATGGTGGCGACGCCCGAGAGCGGAGTCGAAGTCAGGCTCCCAAGCGAGGCGGCTGTGAACTCGGGACTCTGGGAGGGGATCCCGCCCCCGACGACGGAGTAGCCGAGGGAGACCTCGTATTGCTGGTAGAACTCGATCGGGACGGGGATCAGGCCCGCGTCGGTGATGTTCCAGTCCTGCGTGCTGGCGACCCAGCGCTCTCCGGCGGGTCCGGAGATGGTCCCGCTGACGCTGGCATCTGATCCCAGCAGCGCGTAGATCACCACAGGCGCTGTGCCGAGCACCTGCCTGACGGTCACCGGGGCAGCCGTGGCAGAAGCGACGGGCGGGGGGACCTCGTAGCGGACCTCGGGTGCGGACGAAGCGGGCAGGGCCTGCCCCCCTGGGGCCACCTGGTACGCGACCATCTCCCGCACCAGGTGGTAAAGGACGTACGTCGCGTTCGCACCTGCGGCGATGGTCACCTCGTTCCCAGAGGTGCCGTTGAATACCCACCTTCCTAGGGGGCCCGAGCCCGAGCTGATCGAGATCGTTATCAAAGTCCCCGGGTCTCCCGGGAGGACGGTCGCCCCGGCCGCTATGGAAACGGTCTGCGGCCGGCCAGAGAGCGTGTAGGCCGCGGAGAACCTCGGGGTGGGCCTCTCCTCCGTCGCGGGCGTGAGGGTCACCTTCGACGAGGACGCGGCGGTCGGCAGCCCGGTGATGAACTGGTGGGCCGAGATGTACATCATGGCGCCGTCGGCGTAGAAGGGGTAGACCTGCTGGTCATTGGCGAAGGTCGTATGGGTGTCGTTCCTGAAGACTAGTGAACTGGGGTTTGCTGTGTTCGCGGTGTCGAACTCCTCCACCCACATCCAGGCCGAGGTCAGGGCGACCGCATTGTTGGTGTATGTGACCTCCGCCTCGTTGCCTGAATACGGGGCGGTGTGATACCACTCGGTCATCAGGCCCGTGAAGTACCCCTGAAAGTTGGAAGTGCGCGTCGGGCTCCCGACGAAGCTCGAGGCCCCCTCGCTGCTGTAGCTCGTCTGCGCGGTGGCGCCCGTGTTCCAGTCTCGCGCGAGCATCTGGACGCTCGAGCCGGTGAAGGTGAGGCTGAGGAGGACGCTGTCTCCCGAGTTCACCGCCGCGGAGAAATTCTCGAGCCCGGAGCCCCCCGACGCCGGGTACACGGCGTTGTCGTCGGGGCCGAAGACCTCGTAGCCGAATCCGAACGTCGGGTAGCTCCCGGGGTCGGTAGGCCAGTGGTAGGAGACTCCGACCTGATACCAGTAGTCGGCGGGGGTCAAGCCGTTGAGGAGGTAGCCGGGGCCATAGCCGTTGGCGTCGGTCTGCGCCTGAACTGTTACGTTGTAGGCGAGGCTGGCGAAGTCATCGGTGAACGTGGCACCGATCTGCTCGTCGTAGGTTGGGGAGGACGAGTCCTGGGCGGCCGCACCGGCGAGGCCTGCAGACGGCCCCGTCGAAGCGGGGTGAGACGCCGTCCGCCCCGGGGAGAGGGAAAGAGCGCCCGTCGGATGTGAGCTCGGACTCGAGGCGCCGGCGTGCGGCTGCCAGGCCGAAGCCATCAGGATGATCAGGATGATCACGACGAACGTGACGGCGATCGACGGCGCGCTCCTCCGCGCGCGCCTCCGAGCTCGCCCGGTCGACCTCAGGGCGAGGGCGGGGCCTTCGCGTTTGTGACCGATTGACGCCAACGGGCTCGTAGCCACGATTGGGCGCATCCTCTTAAGCATCGCCTCGTTCTCGGGAGTGAGCTCGAATGCGCTCGCGCCACCGACCCGCGCAGCAAGCGCGCGGCCAGAGCTGCGCCCGCTTACGCGGCAGCGAAGGCGGCCGAGGCTTCTTTGGAGTGAAAGAGCGAAAGAGTCCTCGCTTTCTCCCGATTCCATAAGGAGCAGGCCGCCGGGTCCCCCAAACGTCGCAAAACGAGAACTATCAGGGACCCCTCCCGTCTGCAGGCAATCTTTTGGGAATCAAGATAATGATGCCTCCCGAGGTAATGGGCAGCGTCGCCGGCGCGCTCATCGCAAAGCAGGTGCTCCGGGAGATAGTTCGCAAGTCGGTCAGGACCCCTCTCGACGAGCACTACTTCGCGGTCGTGATGCACAAGGGCGTCTCGGAGGAGCTGCGGCACCTGAGCTTCAACGACCTCGCGAAGCTCCTGTCCTGCCCGACCTCGAGGGTCCACACCCACATCGCGGAGCACATGATCAACGGGAGCGCCCACGGCGGGTGCAAGCTCTGCAGGGGCGCGTCCAAGGAGCTGAAGACCCTGATCGTCGAGGAGAAGAACAAGAACCACGGCAGCGAGGGTCCCTTCTCCCTCTTCATAGCGGTGTCCGCGATCTCGTCCTCAAGACGCCGGTAAGGCGTCACGGCGAGACCGGCTTTCCCTTTTAAATAGCGACCTCCCTCGCGCGGCAATATGGAGCCGTCGCGGCATGGAGCTGCCTCCGACCCAGGCCAGTCTCCGAAGAACCTGCTCAGGATAGGAGGCGCTGCGTTCATGCTCGCCGGCATCGTCTACGTCTGGGCGTTCGTCGCCCAGCTCCTCCTGCCAGCGGCTAGCCTGAACTCGGCAGAAGGCCTGCTCCAGTTCGTCGCCTCGCACAGGCTGTACTTCGTCCTCTCCTACGCCCTCTTCACTGCAGCCAACTCGCTGTCGATAGTCGGCGTCTTTGCCATCTACGAGGTGACCAGGGCGCTGAACAGGAGCCACGCTGTGCTCGGCGCGGGGACGCTGACCATCGGCTTGGTGATGACGATCATGTCGAGCGCAACGCCCGCCCTCATCACGCTCAGCGACGGGTACTCCGCGGCCGCGGACGTGGCGGACCAGCAGGTCTTCGCCACGGCGGCGATAGCCGTGAACGCGGCGTACAACCCCGTCATCGCGGCGGCCTTCATCGGCGTGGGCGTCATCTTCGTCTCCCTGGCGATGCTCAAGGGCACTTTCGGAAGAGGAGTGGCGTACCTGGGCTTGATAGTGGGGGCTTTCAACATCCTCAGAGCCCTGCCGTTCCTCGCGGGCTACGCCTTCATCACAGGCCTCCTCTTTGTCGGCGTGTCATCCCTCTGGATATTCGGGGTCGGCTACAGGGTCTACAGGGAAGCGTAGGTCCTCCCGGAGCTGCCGCCCGACCTCCGCCGACGCCGCGGAGGGCTCAGCTTAATACGTCAAGCGCCCCCAAAGACACATGGCATCAGGACGGCGGCAGGACAAGGCGTCGAGGCTTGCGCTCGAATACTCGTCCTTCTACGGCGGAAAGATCGGGACCATCCCGAAGGTCCCGATAAGGTCGCTCGCGGACTTCAGCATCTGGTACACCCCGGGCGTCGCGGCGGTCTCGAAGAAGATCCAGGGCGACCACAAGCTCGCGTTCGAGTACACCAACAAATGGAACTCCCTGGCGATACTCACCGACGGGACGAGGGTCCTGGGCCTGGGAGACGTCGGACCGGAGGCCGCGCTTCCCGTCATGGAAGGAAAGGCGCTCATCTACAAGTATCTCGGGGGAGTGGACGCTTTCCCCCTCCCAGTGCGGGCCTCGTCCGAGGAGGAGTTCATCAAGATAGCAGAGGCGTTGGAGCCGAGCTTCGGAGGGATAAACCTCGAGGACATCTCCTCCCCCAAGTGCTTCGAGATCTTGGAGAGGCTGAGGGGCGAGATGAGGATACCTGTGTGGCACGACGACCAGCAGGGGACGGCGGGGATCATCCTCGCTGCCCTCTACAACTCTCTCGAGCTGACGCGAAGGGACATGCGCGAGAGCAAGATCGTCTTCTGCGGGGCGGGCGCGGCGAACACCGCCACCTGCCGCCTCCTCATCGAGGCCGGCGCGCTCCCCGAGAACATCATCATCGTGGACAGCAGGGGGGCGCTGCACTCGGAGAGGCACGACATGGACCGGCTCCTCCTCAGGAACCGGTGGAAGTATGAGCTGGGCCTCAAGACGAACCCCGGGAAAGTGAAGGGAGGCCTCAGGGACGCCCTGAAGGGCGCGGACGTCCTCATAGCAGCCTCCACCCCCGGGCCTGGCGTCGTAAAGAAGGACGACATCCGGGCGATGGCTAAGAGCCCGGTGGTCCTCCTCCTCGCCAACCCCACGCCGGAGATGTGGCCCCACGACGCCAAGGAGGCCGGGGCCGCGGTGGTGGCGACCGGCCGGTCAGACTTCCCGAACCAGGTGAACAACAGCATCTTCTTCCCTGGGGTGTTCCGCGGCGTCCTTGACGTAAGGGCGAGGACTATCTCCGACTCGATGGCGATCGCTGCCGCGAGGGAGCTTGCCGCGTTCGCGAAGGAGAAGGGGCTGAGCGAGACGAACATCGTCCCGACGATGCTCGACTCCGAGGTCTTCCCGCGCGTCGCCGCGGCGATCGGGCTGAGCGCGCAGAGGGAGGGCCTCGCAGGCAAGAGCATGAGCCGGGGCGAGCTCACGCACAGGGCAAGGACGATAATCGACCGGTCGAAGGAGGCGGTGCGGGCGATGATATCGCAGGGCATAATACCGAGCCCTCCGCACACGAGGTAGGAGCAGGTCGCGCATGGCGGAGCCCAAGATAAGGCAAGCTTCGCGGGAGGACGTCGGTCAGGCCGCCGGGCTTCTCGTGAGGACGAAGCGGTTCAACGCCGAGTTCGACCCCTTGCTGAAGGTCGCCAAGGACTTGGAGCAGCAGGCCTCGAGGTACATCGCCGATTCCGTCGGCGGGAAGAACACTCTGGTCCTGGTCGCCGCGAGCGGCAAGAGGGTCGTCGGGGTCCTGAGGGCGGAGCTCAGGGACAGGCTGTTCTACGAGCCGTCGAAGGAGGGTCACATAACCGACCTCTACATCCTCCCGGAGGCGAGGAGGAAGGCGCTCGGGAGGCAGATGCTCGAGGAAGCGAAGAGGAGGCTCGCAGCCAAGGGGGCGAAGCTGATGACCGCGGAGTTCCCCTCCCAGAACCACTTCGCCGTGGCTTTCTACCACAAGAACGGTTTCCGGGCACTGACCAACGTATACGCGAGCGAGGGAAGCTAGCCGGTCCCAAGCTGCCGAGAACGCCACATCACAGGGTCGAGACAGGATGCCACCAAGCGGCTATGTCCTGAGGACCTTCGAGCTCAGAGACCTGGACCAGGTCAGCCAGGTAGAGAAGGCCTCTTTCCCAGACCGTCCATACAGCAAGCTGGACTTCGTCTCCTGCATGCTGGTCGCGCGGTCGGGCTTCATCGTGGCGTGCAAAGACGGCGCGGTGATAGGATACGCGATAGCGATGGGCCAAGGGGGAGAAGGGTCGGTCCAGTCCATAGCCGTGTCGCCCGAGCTCAGGGGGAAAGGAGTCGGAGAGATGCTGATGAGAGCCGCGATCGATCATCTTGCCGGGAGATATGAGCGGGTGTCTCTCCTTGTGGACGTCAACAACGAGACGGCGATCCGTCTCTATCGCAGGCTGTCTTTCAAAGAGACCGGGAACGTCATCGAGAAGTACTACCCGAACGGCGACGACGCAATAGAGATGGTGAGGGTGCTCTAGGCCGGCTTCTGATGGCTTCCTCACCCAGCTCCCTTCGTGACGCTCTGGACTTGTATGATGGTCTCCGTCCCGTCGGTCGCCTTCTGGTCCAGGTACACCAAGATCTTGAGGTTCGTCCCGGGGATCGCCGCGTATTTCGCCGTGATGCTCTTGTATTCGGGAGTCGGCACTGGAAGGTGGTAGGTCGTGACGTTGAGCTGCGTCGACCCTATCATCGTCGCGTTCTCAGTCGACTGGCTGAGCATCGAAAGAAGCGTGGCGTTGTTCGATATCGCCGGGATGACCCCGAACGCCGAGGTGTAGCTCTGCGCAAGGATGGGCGCGCCTGGCCCTGAGTAGTTCTTCTGTCCGATGATGTCGAACCGGTCGACCCCTCCCGTCGAGTTGAACCAGGCCACGACGTCGTCGCCCGACCCGACGATAGTGAACTCGACCCTCATGTGCGGGGTGGAGTTCCACGTGGCCGTCCCCAAGACGTTGTATGCGTAAGCCTGCTGCTGGAAGTTCCCCTCCGGTTGGCTCATGGTGTTCAGGGTGGCCGAAATCTGCATCTGGGAGAAGCACGCGAAGAGCGTGAGCAGCCCGATTGTCTGGCCGTGGGCTCCTGAGCCTGCGCACGACGGCGCGGTATATGACGAGGTAGCGCCGCCTTTCAGCAGGGAGGAAGAGGCGTATGCCACTCCCAGCACGAGGACGACCAGGACGACGACGACCCCCGTCTTGGCCGCGGTGGAGAGGCCGCTCTTGGAGGGGTTCATGCAGGGGTCGAGCCGCCTTCAAGAGACCACCGTATTTTAGGACTTCGCGGTCGTGATTTGGCGGTCCGCGGCCAGAGGCCCGCGTGGTCAGTCACTCTCACTGGTCCTGCGGCAAACCGCGAGCCGAAGTCCTAAGCACTCATTGAAGGTCAGGGATTTTCCTCGCGTCCTTCACGGCACTGCAACCTCTTTCTTGGCACGCTTAAATGAGTAGATAATCTATCTATGAACTACATCTGTGACAAGAATGAAATGGGCCACTCGCGCCGGGGCAGATGTGGACAGGATAGCCTGTCCGTGGCTGGTCAAGAAGTCCGTCGACTCCGATGCAGAATCCCTCTTCGTACCTGCCGACATCGTGAAGGATATCGCTGAGAAGGAGAATGCGATACCGTTCGACGCGGAAAACATCGAGTTGGGGCACTATCAGGAGAACGGCATAGAGCACGTAAGCTTCGACGCGATAATCAAAAAGTACAACTTGAGGGATCTTGCGTCACTGGAACTGGCGAAGATTGTAAGGGGAGCGGATGCGAGGGTTCTACATGACCCCCCTCCGGAGTCGGCCGGCCTGAAGGCCGTAGCAAGAGGCCAAGTCCTGGCCAGGGATGATCACGACAACATTGCTCGACAGTTTCCGACGTGCGACGCGCTCTACGCAGACTGTCAACTGAAAGTTCAGGCGAAAGCATGACTCGAAAGTGCCGCACATCAGCCTACAGGAGGCGCAGAGCTTGAAGCTCGCACTGATGTTCTTCAGTGTCCTCAAGATGCCCATCGATGACATAGTAGCCTGCTCTGTGGCGGCAGAAAAGGCAGGTTTCAGCCACATCACTGTCGCTGAGTCGTTTTACCGGGACGGCTTCGCTCTGGCGTCGGCCATAGCCTCAAGCACATGCAAAGTGAACTTTGGGACGAGTGTGATTCCGATTTACACGCGCACGCCGTTTCAGATTGCGATGGGGGCGTCAACCTTGAACGAAATCTCTCACGGCAGAATGGGATTTCTGGGCCTGGGGGTCGGGTATAGGAACAGGACCGAGCAGTATTTCGGGATCAAGCAGGCACAACGTCTTGAAAGGATGAGAGAGTACGTCGAGATTATCAGGCAGTTGTTATCGGGTGCAGACGTCACCTATCACGGCAAGTTCTTCGACATCGAGAAGTTCCCCAGACTCTCAGCCGAACCCCAAGAAATCCCAATCTATTTCGGCTCCTCAGCCCCCAAGATGCTCGAACTCGCAGGAAAGGTGGCAGACGGGGTCATTCTCAACTCGATCAGCACGCCCGAGTACGTGAAGTCAGCTTGCGAAAGGATAGCTGACGGAGCGAAGTCGGTCGGAAGAGACCCGTCCAAGTTCGAGATTGGGCACAGCGTAATCTACTCCGTCGCTGAGGACGGTCAGGAGGCGATTGAGGCGGCGAAAGAGGACGTGCTCTTCTACCTCTCATATCCGGAACTAGATCCTGTCATCGAGAAGTCCGCATTCGGAGCCGAAGTGCTGAAGATAAGAGAATCCTACCTCAAGGGAGACAAGGAAGCGGCGCTCGCCCTCATCAGCAGCGAGATGCTTGATACTTTTTCTGTTTACGGGACCCCCGACGAGTGCAGGGAACGGCTTCGGAAGTTCGTAGGGCGCGGGGTGACTTTGCCGATCATTAGGGTCTCCATGGCATCACACGAGAAGTATCAAAGGAAGGCGATCTTCTTGAGGGCAGTCGAGAGTCTGAGGGGATGGCAACCGAATTGATCACGCACATCTCCAGAAATGTGGCGCAAGGTATCGGCCCCTCTGTCGCCGGCTACGTCATCCAATTCTTCTCTCTCTGTCGTTTCCTTTCTTCATTGGCGGAGGGACATCTCGCTTTACGTAGACTTCAAAGCTCTGAAATCTCCCAAAGAATTTGAAGAGAAGGCCTCAATGGGAAATAGACCGGCGGGGACCGCTTCCCTCACACAATGCGTCACTACTAGGGGGTGGGCACAACGATCGATTCGCTCCGAAAAAGCCAAAAGAAGTAGATTTTCTATTCAGTAGATGAACTACTTATATATTTGCTGCGCGCTCCCTCCGAGAGCGTCATGCCTGCGTCGACTCTATCTTGCAGGAGCCCCCGCGTCGATTACCCCGCTTGCGCGACGGCCGAACTTGAACATGGGGATTGTGTCAGTCTGCGCACCTTCGGACTAGGGTGATGTCCTCGAACAAACCCATCGCCGTCGTCGTTATCGTTGCGCTGCTGGGGTTCGCGGTTCTAACCTTGATATTCGGCGGGGCAATCGCTGGGTCGACGAAGCGCGGCGTGACTACGACCAGTATGAGCGAATCACAGACATCTTCGACCAGCGTTACCTCGGGAAATAACCTAAACTCATTCTACCTGGCTATGAACGTCATTCCGACCAATCGGTTGGTACCTCTCGGAGGAAACATGAACTTCACGGTAGTGCTCTACAATGGCGGAGATCTCACAGGCAACTATTCTCTTTCAGCCGTCGCACCGTCAGGCCTTTCATTTGATTCTGGCGCGATTCCCGTCGCCATATCGGGCGCAGGACCGCACATAGGAGTGATGCACGTCCACAGTTCCGGTGAGATGAGCCCCGGCACATTCCAGGTGACAATCAAAGCGACAGGTGCCAAGGGCGTGGCCAACCAGACCTTTGATTTCAGCGTGCAGCGGAACCTGGTGCCGCTAACAGTTCTCTACGCCCCGTATTTTTCTAACGTTACAGTGAAGGCGGGCGATTCTGTGACTTGGGAGGCTTTGGATGGCGCGATGAGCGACGAGAGTAACGCTTTTCATGAGGTCGTCTTCTCGAGCCTCAACACGACTTCAGGTTGGATCTTGCAGTACGAAACTTGGAGCTACACCTTCTCGCACCCTGGCGCTTACCGATATTACGATAGAGCAGATCAGTCTATTACGGGGGAGGTCGTCGTCTTACCTTGACTGCTCTTATCTTCTCGATGACTAGACTCTTCTCTGCCGCGATTGCAGGTCGTCGGCTTTCCGGCATCGATGATTCCCTCGATTGTGCGAAACACATGTCCACGAATAAGAGCCGCTTTTTGGGATGCTTCGGGCCTGGGAGAGAGAGGGTCGAATCAAGGCTCTCGCAACAGCTTGCGCACGTTTCTGACAGGTCTTCCCCTCCTGTCAACGCGAGAGCGTGGTGAATAGATGACGTTGTCCAGGCGTGGCATGACCGCCACCAGGAAGCTCTCTCTTGCCGTCCTTCTTCTCTTGGTCATCGCTTTGGGCGCCTATGTTGCGCTCGGGCCTAGCCGACCGGGCGCCGTCGGGAGTGGACCGCAGACGTCAAGTTCGTCCTCAACGGGAACCGCGTCCTCCAGCGCCGGGGCACGGCAGGCCAACGGCATCCTAGACCTGTTCGGAAACTTCTCACGAATGGCCCTTACGACGAGCTTCGTCGCGATGGGAGACGGTGAGCAGCAGGACTCGGGTCTGACCCACTTCTCCTACTCCGTCTTGGGCCAGACAGTGCTCAACGCGACAGACTACACCAAGGTCGAGTTCACGGACATGGATGCAAACAAGTCGGTGATCGCCTGGTTCAGCCAGCAGGGCGTCGTGGGCAGGGTGGACGTCCTTGGCGACAAGAACTACACCGGACCGAACGCTCCGCTGTACGCCCAGACCTTCACCTCCTCTTTCTCTTCCATCACGACCGTGAGCTACAATGCGACTCTGCTCTCCGGACTGCAAAGAGCGTCCGAGAGCACGCAGAGCATAGGGCCTACTCAGATGGACGTCGCCACCTATCGCCTCGCGACCCCGAACTCCGCGTTCAGCAACTTCACTGTAGAGATCGCGACCGTCCCGGGCGCGAATGTCCAGCTTGCGGTCTACTCATATCAGCAGACCCCGGACCTTTCAACCTCGGCCTTCCAAGTGACCAGCGTGACGAGAGCTTAGCTATCCAAGGCTGTCTCGAGCGCCGGGAGGGCTGACAGCCTCTTTCTGGCGTCAGATGCTGCGACGTCGCTAGGTAGGGCTGTCCAGCGTGAACGCCGCGGTGGAGATGAGTATGAAACCGCCGCTCGGAATGAAGACGCCGACCGCATATTGGCCCGGCGGTTGCGCGGCGGGAATCGCTGCCAGAGTCCCCATGGGGATGTTCCCGTCTGAATCGGCGGTGAAAGTCCCTATGTAGGTGCCGGGAGGCGTCTCCTCGCGGTCGCCCGAATATCCGCAGTCGACGTAGCCTTGGAGGACCAGACAAACCGTGTAAGTGGTTCCTGCATTGTAGTTGCCGCCTGTGAGGGTGACGCCAGTGCCGGCTAGCCCCTCGCTGGAGCTTATCGACAGGGATGGAGGCGTCACATCGAAAGACGTCGAAGCCACGAAACCACTTCCCCCGTAAGTCACGACCGCGACGACATAGCTCCCCCCAAACAGGTCGGGAATGGTCGCGTAGGTTCCAGGCGGGATGCCCCCATCGGAGCCGGCGGTGAAGTTCCCCAATACAGCAAACCCTCCTATCGAAGAGAGGTATCCCGACCCGACGTAGCTGAAGCCACAGGCTGCCTTGCCAACTGTGCCGACGCAGACCTGATACCGAGAGCCTGGGCCGTAACCTCCCCCGGACAGGGCGACAACCGTCCCCGTGGGGCCGCTGAAGCGGTCAAGAGAGAGGGACGCTGATGAGGGACCGGAGCTCCCCGAGCTCAAAGAGCTGGAACTTGTAGAGCCCGTCGAGACGGAGGTCGAATAGACCAGCAGCTCGGCCTGCTGACCAAGACTCTCCGGCACCGCGACGTAGATCGAGCCGAGTTCGGGAACGAATAGCGACGTCCGCGCGCCGGGGCCGGTCGGAATCGTCTGCGCGAGCGAATAGTCGTTAGCGTCGACCTGCTGGATTACTTCAAGGGAGCCCTGTCCGCAGGAGACGTAGACGAGGCCTCGCGCCGCATCGTAGTAGATGTCGTCAGGATCGCCGGGAATCGATACGCTCGCCACAGCCTTCCAGGTCGAAGTGTCGAGGACAACCAGCTCGGAGGGGCTCCTCGTCCCGATGAAGAGCCGTCCATTCGCCTCGTCAAGCGCCATCGGGAAGTTCTCGCTGTTTGGGCTCAGAGTGTAGTTGAAGAGTGACCTCCCCGTTGAGCTGTTGATGGCCTCCACGATGTTCGCCGTCGGGACGTTGACGTAGATCAGCTGGCCGTGCACCTGAATCTGGAATGACTCCGGATGGCCTGGAACGGGGAACTCATGCGTGATCTTGTCGGAGGTGGTGTCCACCTTCGCAATCCCGCCCGAGCCGTACCCGACGTAGAGCAGTTTGTTGACCGTGTCCAAGCGCAGGTTGTCAGCGTCCCCGCCCGGAAACGATATCTTCTCCAGGAGAGCGAAGGTCCTGGAATCGAAGACTGACAGAGTGCCGTCCCCAGCATTGCTCACGTACAGCTTTCCGCTGTCGGGGGCGAAGATTACGCCTTGGGGCGAGTCTAGGCCGGTGATCGCCCTGATCAGCTGACCAGAGCGGATGTCGACGACCCCCACAGAGTTGTTCCCAAGGGCCCCCACGAAGAGCAATCCCCTCTTGAGGTCGATTGCCATGTGGTCGATGCGACCCTGCGTCGCTCCAAGAGACATCTTTCCCGAGAGGGCGAGCAACGGAGTCGATGTCACGCCTGAGCTCGAGCTCGAGAGTGTCTGGCTGGAGGAAACCCCGCCGGAAGGCTGCCTGTTCTGATAATACGCTAACCCAGAGACCAGCAATAACAAACCAATCACGATGACCAAGACAATTTTCAAGCGTCCGCGGTGCGACAGATTCTGGAGCATGTTTCGTTGACGACCTTCAGGTTTCTGCGCCCGCACGGCCTACTTGCCGTGCCACGCTTGAGCAGGTACGCGTAGCCCTGGATTGGTGATGCTCGGAAAGGCTGTCCCCTCCACGTTGGCTCCTGGGAGCAACCAAACCCATCGTCTGCACTAGGTAGATTAACTACTTATATGGATTATCTACCCGTAGAAGCCGCGTCAAGTTGCAACAACCTGCAGGATGGTTGATGTGAGAGTGTCGAACAGCGGTACGACCGCGCTCCCTCAGAACCCGCACAAGAGGAAATATCTTCTGATCGCATCGGCGGTGACGATTCTTTTAGGCGTGCTCGCCTATACGCAACTGGCGCAGCCGACCTCGAAGGCAAGCGATTGTTCTCTCGGCGAGACGGGAACGATATCGCTTCCCAACATACCTGACAGGATCGATCACATGGCGTTCAGCGCCGGATTGAGGCTCCTCGCCGTCGCAGCCAGGAACAACAATTCGGTTGCCGTCGCAGACGTCGCGAGCAGGAGACTCGACAAAGTAATCGGCGGCTTTAGCCTGCCGCAGGATGCCGTCTTCGTGAATCAAGACCGAGCCCTCGTCGTCACAAACGGCGGGAACGGGACCGTCTCGATAATCGACCCGCTCAGCTTTGGGGTTCTGGCCACCCTCAATTTACCTTCCAATGCCGACAACATCGCCGTCGACCCGACCACCTCGGAGCTCTATGTTGGCTATGGCACGGGCGGAGTCGCCGTCATCAACACTACGAATTGGAAGTTGATCCGATCGATCCCGCTGATAGGGCACCCAGAAGCCGTGAGGGTCGAGGAGAACGGATCCAAGCTGTTCGTGAACGTCCCCGCCGGCAACTATGTCGCTGTTCTGAACAAGACGAGCGGGCAGACCCTGGCGAACTGGCCAGTGACTAACGGCACGGGCGTGTTTCCCATGGCCCTGGACGAGGCCCACCACGTCCTGTTTGTGGGGTCTAGAGCACCAGCCAAACTGATCATAATCAACACTCTTTCCGGCGCTGAGATTACGGAGTTGAGCATCCCTGGCGACGCAGACGACATATTCTACGATGCGGGAAATGGCTGTGTCTTCGTGTCATCAGGAGACGGATATGTCACGGCCATCAGAGAGGTCGCAACGAACTCATTTCAGCTTGCTCAGAGCATTCGAACATTTCCGGGTGCGAGGACCTCGCTTCTTGATGAAGGGTCTGGACTCTATTTCCTCGCCGTACCCCAATCCCAAAATGCATCGGCAAGGGTCATAGTCTATCACGTCGGAAGCTAGAGCGAGGACGGGAGGAGGGAATCCCAGGGATGCAGTCTGTGGCTCATGAGACGACGACTGTCCCCGAGGAAGACCAATATCCAAGGGCAACCACTTGATACGTGTACGTGCCTGGTTTGTCGAATACGTGTGCCCACACATCGTTTTGAGCCATCAAGGGCGAAGCCGCTGAGCCATCGGTGAACATCACGTTGACGTACCCGTCTCCGTCGTCGTTTAGTACGACAAGATCCAGCCAGGTGACGGTTTGCCCCACACTCACGTTCAGAGTCAGCGGCGTCAACCCGGTGTTGGCCTCGGACATCACGACGAGAGCTTTGTTCAATCTAAAGTCGAGCGATGAGTTTGACGCGCCTTTTGCCGTGCTCGCCGTGATTTCAACCGGTAGAATTGACGCGTTCACTGTCGGGGCGACCGAGATTCCTAGGACGACTGCTTCCTGGGCTCCGAGGAAAGTGAATTCGTTCGGATTCAAGCTCAAAGTGACCCCGGGAACGATAGACACCGCCGAGAGGATAACGTGGCCTCCCGTCGTGCCAGGCTGGCTTAGAGTGATCGTATAATTCAATGTGGCGCTCGGCGTGGCGAATAATGAGCTGTAGGTCTGGCTGAATCCCACGTAGATTCTTTCATTCGAACTGGAAGTGGATGCCGATTTCTGCTGTGCCAAAGACGAGGTGGAGACTGAACTCGTAGTGCTCGAGCTCGTGGAACTAGGTCCGACCGACGAGCTGGTTCTCCCGTCGAACTGGGTGAGAATGGTGATGGAAGAAAGAGCAATTACGACGACAAGGGCAACCCAAGTCGACCGTTTCCTCGTCAGACCTGTCATGACTCGTCTTTCGCCCCTGTTTTTCTCACCGGTCCTGTGGCAAACGGCGAAGAGGCTCTCAAGCCTCGGATTATCGTGTCCTCAATCGTCGCAGTGGCGATGGAGGACCTGAACCGTGGAGGACCCGCGTCTTTCCACAACTTCCTATCGCTCCAAGGCGCGCCCAAGTAGTTATTCTACTTAGATAGAAGCTCTACGCATATAAGCCTATCTTCGGGTGTTCAACGAGGTACAACATGTCGCGGATAATGCCTCGCGGAATGAAGGTGGGGGCGGTATCCCTGTGGCTTCTACTCGTACTTTCTGAGAAGCCCATGTATGGATATGAAGTCATTAGAGAGTTGGAGAAGAGGTTCTCAGGCTATTGGAAGCCAAAGACCGGGACTATTTACCCTGCAATACAGAAGCTCGAGCAGAATGGGCTCGTGACAAGCCACATCGATTTTCCAGACGAGCTCCCGGATCGGAAGCACTACGCCCTCACCGACAAGGGGCACGAAGAGCTTTCACAGTCGATGACCTACTGGACAAAGATGTCAGAGGTCTTGGAAAACTATCGAGAAGTCCATGAATCGATAGCCCGTTACAAAGCTCAAACGGACGGGAAAGAACTGTCGAAAACTCTTGCGGGGTTAGGCTCCGCATTCAAAGACGGAAAGATTGAGCTGTCGAAGTTCTTCCCGGTTGAGAAAGACATCACAATCGAGCCCACCGAGCCTTTGAAGTTCAAGTTCCTCTATGCCAAAGAGAACCAAAAGCTGGAGATTCACATGGAGATCGAATGGCTGCCAAAAGAATCTGCCCCAGAAATCAAGACAGAATCCCAGTGACCCGAAAGGTCAATCGTCACCCATCAATGGGCTCCGACGGGCGACTATTCGCCAGCTTGGGGTTCACGCCTCTCTGGGCGCGAGGAAGACCCCCCTGTGGGTACCCACGGTCAGGGCGGACCTCGCGATCGGCCTGATGAGGGACGGCGACGCGACTATCTCGTAGACGTCGTACCAGGAGAAGAGGTCGTCCAGGAGGCTCACATCGACGTCCCACCCAGGCGACCCGAAGCGGGTCACCACCATCGTCCTCGAGGCTCGCAGGACCCTCCGAGAGCCCCGGAGTACGACCGGTTCGTCGCCGAAGACGTGGACCTTGAGGAGGTCAAGTCGACCCGCCCCTCTCGCCTGCCAGAAGTCGTCGAGCGACGTGGACTGCACCTCGAGGGACCCCATCCCTCTGTCCCGGGAGAGGGTGTGCGCGTTGGGCTCCGAGGCGGGCGCCAGGTAGAGACTCTCCGTCCTCGGCTCGTCGGAGAGGGCCGCCTGGACAGGCTCGACGTTGCGAAGGTCGCTGGCGCGCACCGACTTCAACAGCAGCTGAAAGTTGCGCGGCTCAGGCTCGAACGACCAGACCCTCCCGCTCTTCCCGACGGCCTTCGCTGCGAGCAGGCTGTAGAATCCCAGGTTGGCTCCCACGTCGACGACGTTCATGCCTGGCCTTAGC
>VFSW01001028.1_pt1 | contig 41597 bp, 26 predicted proteins | sample 5358111 | NCBI WGS metagenome assembly VFSW01 (sample SAMN11554181, study PRJNA540505) | mine drainage metagenome | isolation source: sediment from site ElyBrook_90M | place: USA: Ely Copper Mine, Vershire, VT | collected 2017
GGGTAGGCGCGTCGTCCAGCGAGTGCGACCAGGTGTAGGTGGTGAGGAAGCTGAGGCCATTGGAGAGACGCTTTTCCAGCTTGGTCTGCAGCGAGTTGTAGTTGGAGACGCCATCGTATGCGGTGAACGCCACGCCGCCGAAGTGCGGGAAAGGCTGGAGCGGATATACGTTGTCGCCAGCAGTGTTCTTGTAGCTTCCAAAACCATTGGGAGCCAGTGCTGTGGCGCCGTTGGGGTTCGGGAAGGACTGCAGGTGACGGGAGACAGCACCGACGTAGCCGATAGAACCGACCAGCGTGTTGCTGATACCGTACTCCACCGTCAGGTTGTACTGTTCGCTATAGGGGGTACGAACCTTCGCCTCGCTGCCGCGCAGTGCAGGCTGCTGAATTGCATTCAACAGGCCGGCATTGATGGCATTGGTGAAGCCCGTCTCCAGGGTGAAGCCGTTGTTGGGGCAGGATCCGTTGACGTTGCAGCTTGGTGCAGCAAAGCCCGAATCGAACTCGAACGGGAAGTTCTCACCAAGGTTGGGGTAGTAGCCAGTGCTCTCCAAGCCACCGAAGAAGATGCCGTATCCACCGTGGATGACAGCCTTATCGGTTACCTTGTAGGCAAAGCCCACGCGAGGAGCGAAGTTGCTCTTCTGTGGCTCAACCAGGTAGCGGTTGCTGGTGTACTCGAGCGAGATGTGGTCCAGTGCCAGCAGGCGAGTAAACGCCGTGGGCAAGGTGACATTCTGCTTGCTGTTGACCAAGCGATAGACGCCGGTGCTGTTGCTCGCGATGGCCGGGCTGGTGGGGATGAAGGCAGCCTGGTTATCGTGACGCTCCAGGTAGGGGGTGGAGTAGTCGTAGCGAACGCCGTAGTTCAACGTCAGGCGCTGGCTGGCCTTCCAATCGTCCTGAGCATAGCCAGCACGGTTGAAGCGGACATCGTCCGAAGTGAAGATGTTGGAGATAGCTGCGTTGCTGAAGTTGTTGGTCAGGAAGTCGGCAACACCAAAGCCGGTGTTGGGGGTTCCCTGTTGGCCGGTGTAGGTGCCGTTGAAGCTGTAGCTACCACGCGGCTGCGTGGGCTGCGAGGTGGAGAAGCGAATACGTTGAATATCGACACCGGCCTTCAAGGTGTGGTTGCCCAGAACCTTGGTTACGTTGTCGAGAATCTGGTAGACGTTCTCATACTCGTTGGTTGCGTAGAACGTGGGACCGCCGAACCCGGAGATACCGGATACGTTGAAGGCCGGTAGACCACCCTGGTTGGGGGCGTACGGAATGCCGCCCAGACCGAGATCGCTGGCAGCCGTCGGGTTGTTGGAGTTGACCTGCAGACCCGCGAAGTGGCCGTAGTTGTATCCGAAGCGGAACTCGTTGGTCAGCGTTGGCGTGAAGACGTGCGTTTCGCTGCCTGCGAAGTTCTCACCCAGTTGTACAACCTGACCGGTTTGACCGAACCCGCCGCCATCCAGAATGTTGCCGAACGGGGGAGGATAAGTGGTTGGCTCGTGATTGTAGCTGTACCGGGCAAACGCCTGGTCCTTGGAGCTGATGTTCCAGTCTGCGCGAACGTCCCACTGGAAGGTGTTGTCCAGAACGTTGTTCTGCGCGGTGAAGTTGCTATAGGTCTGCCCCGGAACGCCGATGTTGGGCTGGGGGAAGAGGCTGAGGATCTTCAATGCAGTCGGGCTTAGCGGAACACCGGACTGATCGAGACGGTTACCTTCGATGATCTGGCTGCCGTTGGCAACCGGGTTGGGCTGGTACAGCTGGATGGTATTGCCGTTGACCAGGTTCTTGTTGAGTAGTTCGCTGAAGTCGCCGATGCGCTCTTTGGCGGTAGGAACCGTCAAGCCGGAAGAAGTCTTGCCGAACACGATGCGGTTTGCTTCCACGTCGCCGAAGAAGAAGAGTTTGTCCTTGATGATGGGCAGGCCGAGGGTGGCGCCAAACTGGTTCTGGCGATACTTGGCGATGGGAGAGCTGCCCTGGAAGAATTCGCGCACGTCGAATGCATCGTTACGCACATACTCCCACAAGCTGCCGTGGATGTTGTTGGTACCCGACTTGATGGAAGCGTTCACGACGGCGCCTGCCGAGTGACCGAACTCCGAGCTGTACGAACCCGTCTGGACTTTGAACTCAGCCAGCGCGTCCGGTGGAGGGCGCACGACGTAGCTGGCACCGTTGAAGAAGTCGACCACGTTCACGTTGTTATCAACGCCGTCCATGATGTAGTTGTTCTGCTCAGCGCGTTGACCGTTGGCGTTGAAGTCTCCGCCCTTCTGGCCGCGCGCTCCGCTTGCCGGTGCAACACCGGAGGCGAGTTGTGCGATGAATACCCAGTTACGCCCGTTGAGCGGCGTGTCGTTGATGGTCTTGGACTCGATAACCTGACCGGTGGAACCCTCTTCGGTCTGGAGCAGCGGAGGCGCCTCGGTTACGGTTACGGTGGTGTTGCTTTCGCCGGTCTTGAGTTGAACGTTGACGGCGACGCGATCCTGCACGTGCAGCTGAATGTTCTCCTGCGTGGTCTTGGAGAAGCCCGGCGCAGTGACGGAGACAGAGTAGGTACCAATTTTAATTGGCGAAAAGACGTAGTTACCGCTACCGTCCGTCTGTGTTTGCAGTTGGAGCCCGGTGTTGACGTTGATCAACGTTACCTGGGCATTCGGAATCACAGCGCCGGTCGGGTCCTGAACCAGACCCGTAATTGCACCTTGGTCAGCCTGACCGAATGCGACTCCCGTCGCAAGTGAAACCACGAACAGGCACAGGAGCAACATGCCTGATCTTCTAAGAGCAGTTTGCGACCAGCGCAAAACTCCCTCGAGGTTGCTGTATAGCTTATTCATCGTTCTATCCCCCAAAATTTGTTCAGCTTTTGATCTTGTTTTTCTGACTTATTTCGCTACATGTGGATCTCATTGCACAAGCACAACACTCAAAATGCTGCAGTACAGACCTCGGTTTATCCGCATGAACCAGACACTTGCTCAGAAGCACAATGACTTTGGATTTGGATGTAACCGCTTTCAGTGATCGGCGAGAACAATAGATGAGACCGTTTACATGTGTCAAGAAAAATTATTGTGTCGGTGGTTCACCCTGTGCAAATCCTCGTAACTCTTTTGGAATCAATCTGTACTGGCTTGCACCTGCGTGCCGCGTAAGCGACGAGTCGCGTAGATCATTACCCCGGCGGCCAGGACCACCCCTGCAATCGTCATCTCGCGCAGAAACGCTGGACGCGACACCAGGATGAACACGAACCCAGCCAGCGCCAGGACTACCGGCAAAGGATACAGCGGCATTCTGAAGCTGCGTTTGTGGCGTGCGTTGCGATGCCGCGGCAGCAGGACCGCCACCCCTTGTAGCAAAAACTGGAAGAGAATCCGCATGACCACCAGCGTAGTGATGACCTCCTGCAGACGAAACAGGCAGCAGAACACAGTGATCGCCGCGAGCACCAGCAACGATATATGGGGAATATGGTGCTTCGGATGGACCTTGCCAAAGATGGCCGGGAAGTTGCCGTCCTTCGCCGCCGCGTAGGGAATGCGGGAGTAGCCCAGCAGCAGGGCGAGCACGGAGGCCGCAGCCGCCAGCGCGATCAGCACCACGATACCCATGGCGGCCAGGTGGCCCGCAGCCGGGCTGATACTGTTGCCATAGACCCGCTGCATCAGTACCGCCATGGTGTACATGCGCGCCTCGCCGGTTACGCTGCCGGTTAGCTCTCGCCAGGGCACCACGCCCAGCACGCTGATGTTCATCAACAGATAGAGGGTGCCCACGATCGCAATCGATCCGAGCACGGCCCGCGGAATGGTCTTGCGCGGATGCTCCACCTCTGCGCCGAGAAAGCACACGTTGTAGTAGCCCCAGTAGTCGTACGCGGAGATGAGCATGCCCGCGCCCAGACCGGCAAAGAACGCATGACCCAGGTGGAATGCGCCCGCTGGAAAGTCGAACGCCAGTCGCGGATGAAAGTGCGTCAGGCCGGTGACGATGACGGCCACCAGCGCCAGGACGACGGCCACTCCCAGCAGCTTCATCAGGCGGTCGATGGAGCGGACTCGGCGGTAGAGAACCGCCACGGCCAGCAGACACAAACCCATGGCCATGGCCGTCTGGCCGCTGAAGACTACCGGCACATGCAGCAGGGAGAAGGACAGCAGCTTCTCCCCGGATCGCGGGAAGAAGTAGGACATATATTGCGCGAAGCCGAGGCAGCCGGAGGCAATCGACATGGGTGCGCTGAACAGTAGCTGCCATGCATAGAGGAACGAGAGCGCCCGCCCGAGTCCGTGTGCTCCGTACAGATGCTTCAGGTAGGCGTATGATCCGCCTGCTTCGGGATAGGTCGTGCCCAGTTCGCTCCAGATGAGGCCGTCACAGAGCGACAGCAACGCTCCTGCCACCCAACCGAGCATCGCCTGCGGGCCACCCATGGCGATCACGATCAGCGGCAGGGTCACGAACGGCCCGACGCCCACCATGTCGATGATGTTCAGCCCCAGGGCAGCGCGTGCGGAGAGGCCGCGCTCCAGCTCCGCGCCATGCCGCGGCGAGAGCCCAGCAGCCTGGGCGCTGGTCGTATGCTGGCTGCTGTTGTGCGGAATACCCATCTAGGCAGCATCATACCTGCCCTGCCGGGGCCTCCGCGCACGCTGCCGCCTGCGCTTGCCTGCGCCAGCGCTCACGTATAGTTACAACAAGCGAGCATGCCCGAACGGCCCGCATCCCAGCGCTGCCACGCGCTGACTTTTTCGCCGTGCAGCGCTCATTTTTTATTCCAAACCTGTGGAGTTCTGATGCGCCTGGATGTGTCCCTTCGTTCCTCTGCCGCTCGACTTGTATCCGCCGCACTGCTGAGTTTGACTCTGGCTGCCAGCGCGCAGTCTGCCCCGACCTATCCTGCTGCTTCGGCTGCACCACTGCCTATCGATCGCGGAGCCTCTGCGGTGTGGCAGAGCCTGCAAAAGCTGCACACCCGCGCCAGCCTGATCTCGGTGGTGGCCCATCCGGATGATGAAGACGGCGGCATGCTGGCCTACGAGAGCCGTGGCCAAGGCGTCGATACCACTCTGCTCACGCTGAATCGGGGCGAAGGCGGACAAAATGTGATGTCCTCCGACTACTGGGATCAGCTGGGCCTGGTTCGCACCCAGGAGCTGCTGGCTGCAGGCAACTACTACGGAGTTCACCAGTACTTCACCCGGGTGGCCGACTTCGGCTTTTCCAAGACGATCGACGAAGCCCTGAAGACCTGGGGCCACGACCGAGTGCTCTACGACGTGGTTCGCGTGGTCCGGCTGACCCGCCCGCTAGTGATCACAGCCACCTTTGCGGGCAATGTCTCCGACGGGCATGGCCAGCACCAGGTCTCGGGCGAGATGGCACAGGAGGTCTTCAATGCGGCCGCTGACCCTACGGTCTTTCCTGACCAGATTGCCGCTGGGCTGTTGCCGTGGAAGCCGCTCAAGGTCTATGCCCGCGTTCCGTTTGCCCGCGTCACGGACAAGGGCATCTACGACTACGCCACCGGGCACTGGGAGCCGGTACGCTTCCGCAACTATGCAACGGGTACGTGGATCGAAGGCGTTCCTTCGACCACGGTCGAGATTCCGGAGAGCACCTACAACCCACTGTTCGGCCGCAGCTACCTGCTGATTGGCCGTGAGGGTCTGGCCCAGCAGCGGTCTCAGAATGGTGGCATCGGCGTCCCGTTCATTCGGCCATCGTCGTCGCCCTATCACTTGTACGCATCACGCGTCTCTGCCAGCCTGCCCGCGCACGAAGACAGCTTCTTCGATGGGATCGACACCTCGCTCACCGCCATCGCCGACTATGCCCCGGCAGACCAGCAGGCCCAGTGGCGCAGCCGGCTGCAGCAGGTGAATGCAACGGTGGACTCCGCCATTGCCAGCTTCAACGCGACCCATCCGGAGCAGTTAGCACCTACGCTGGCCACCGGTCTGGCACAGACCAACGCCCTGCTCGCCGATCTCGCCAGCAGCCACCTGCCCGCCGAAGCAAAGTACAACATGACGCATGAACTGCTGATCAAGCAGCAACAGTTTAATGACGCACTGGGACAGGCGCTTGGCCTGAACCTGCTGGCCACACTCAGCACGGCTCGCGGGGCAGCACAGCAGGGGCCCTTTGGCGATCCGGCCAATCAGCCCACCGCCCAGACTGTCATTCCCGGTCAGTCCTTCTTCGTCAATCTGCACCTGGCCGACCAAAGCAGTGAACCTATCATGATCGATAACGCACAGCTTCTATCGCATGCGGGCGATGGCTGGAGCTTCAGCACGAAAGACTCGATGGCGGGAACCCTGCCTGCTGGCGATGCCCGCGACCAACTGATCGCCGTTACAGCACCCGTTACCGCCGAGCTGACGCGGCCCTACTTCTCCCGACCGAATCTGGAACAGTCCTACTACGACATCCACGACCTCCGCGATTTGAACCTGCCTACGACGCCCTATCCGCTGACCGCGCAGGTGCGCTATAGCTTTCATGGCGTGACGGCCTCGCTCGACGCCGTCGTCCAATCGATCCACCGTTACAGCGGTCTGGGCCCAGTGCCGGAGCCTCTGCTGGTGGCCCCTGCCATCTCCGTTACGGTCTCTCCGCAGGCCGGCATCGTACCTTTAGCGAATGCTTCGCTGCACCTGCAGGTCACCGTGCACAGCAGCGTAAAAGGGCCCGCGCAGGGCCAGGTTCATCTGCAACTGCCGCAGGACTGGAGTGCCTCGCCTGCCTCTGCGCCCTTCGCCCTGGCCAGCGATGGGGACGAGCAGGTTCTCACCTTCGAGGTCACGCCGAAATCGGTCAAGGCTCAGCCGTACACCATCACCGCGATTGCCGACTACGACGGACAGCACTTCCAGCAGGGCTTTCAGAGCACCGGCTACCTTGGCCTGCGCCCTTACCCAACCTATCGCGAGGCCACCTATCGTACCTCCGGCGTCGACGTAAAGATTGCACCGAACCTGAAGGTGGCCTACATTGCAGGCACTGGCGACGATGTAGCGCGCTCACTGCAGGATCTCGGCATCAACGTCACCTTTCTGACCGCGCAGGATGTTGCCATGGCCGACCTCTCTTCCTACGATGCCATTGTGCTGGGCATCCGCGCCTATGCTGCGCGTCCCGAACTCAAGACCTACAACCACCGCCTGCTGGAGTACGCGCGCAACGGTGGCTCGGTGATCGTCCAGTACCAGACCGGCGAGTACGATCACAACTACGGGCCGTACCCGCTTACTCTCTCCTCCGATCCGGAGAAGGTGGTGGAAGAGACGGGCGAGGTCAATATTCTGAGCCCCAGCGACCCGCTGCTGAACTGGCCCAACAAGATCACCTCGGCCGACTTCAAAGACTGGGTGGAAGAGCGTGGTCACGGCTTTATGAGCACCTGGGACTCCCACTACACTGCCCCCACGGAGATGCACGATGCTGGGCAGGAGCCGCAAAAAGGTGGCCTACTCTACACCATTTGCGGCAAGGGAACCTATGTGTACCTGTCGTACGCGTTCTTCCGCCAGATGCCCGATGGGGTCCCTGGGTCGTTCCGCATCATGGCGAATCTGATCAGCGTCGGACGCAACCCGGGCCTGCACAGCACCCAGCAACCTCGCTAAGCAGAGGCAGCGGAGCACTGGAGCAGGCCCGGATGCAGTTCTGTTGCTGTGTCCGTTCTAACCCTTGTAACCCATACCAGCCAGCACGCCACGCATGTAGGCAAAGCTCGCGATCACACCGGGCATCGGATCGTCGCCATGAACCTCGTACTCGAGGTCCACATGCCCCTGATACTTGATTGCGATGAGCGCCTCAAAGATCCCCCGGATCGGCAGCATCCCATCGCCAACCGATACCTGACTCTCCCTGCTGGTAGAGCTGGTCAGGTCTTTTGCATGGAGATCGAACAAACGCGGTCCTGCAGCATGAATCGCCTGGACGACATCGGTTCCGGCGCGCACCGTATGGCCGATGTCGATGCAGCAGCCCATGCGTGGATCCATGTTCTTGACCACCTTCAGTACGTCGAGTGGCGACGGCCACACTTTATCCTCCGGGCCATGATTGTGGATCGCAAAGCGGATGTCATACTCCTTCACGAACTTTTCGATTCGCGGCAAGGTGGTCGGCGCTGGATCGCCCGCGACAATCACCTTGACCCCAGCCCGTTTGCAGTACTCAAACTTGCTGCGGATATCGTCGTCCTCGTCCTTGGGAAAGTAGATCGTGCCAGCCGCATTCACCTGGATGCCGGCAGCCGTGTAATCCGCCAGCGCAGCGGCCTCCGCGGTTGGGTCCATGGGCAGATGGTCCTTCACGTCCTTGGCATTCAGCGAAGTAATATTCAACTGCTTCATGTAGCCGATCATCTGAGCCCGGGTGAAGTTGCGAAAGGTGTAGCTCGCCAGGCCGAGATGTACCGGCGATGCCTTGCCGGTGTCATGCGTCATCTGCGCTAGAGCAGGGACTGACCCAGTGGCGGCACAGGCTGCCGCAACCATGGCACTGGAACGAACGAAGGTCCTACGCGAAAGGGTGTTTTTCATACGCGGGATGCTACGCGAACTTCTTTCCGATTGTCCAGTACTTTGCTGCGGCCAACGGCGTCGACTCCACCAGACTGCGACAAGTAGCAATAACCACTGGAAAATCAGGGACTTTGTGACTGGAAGTATTTGTGCTGACTGACAACAAACGGATGAGCTCATCGATAGTTCAGTCTGCTTCATGATCGGAAGAAAGGGAATTTCCAGCGATAGGTTGGACCTCTGGCAGGCTTCCGCGATTCCAGAGCATGAGGAGTAAACAGCCGAATAGGTGGGAAAAAGCCTATTTTTTTGCTTTGACAACCCTATACCCCGGTGCTAATGTTCGGTCGCTCGAAAAAACTACATACAGTCGTCGTCAGCCAACCATTTTCTTTGGAGACCAAACTATGTATCAGGCGTTTGCTATCAAGTCGTTGCGATATGTTCTTTGCACGCTATCCGCGTGTTTGCTGCTGGCATTCAGTCATGCTGCGTTTGGTCAGGCAGTCAGCGCCACTTTGCTGGGTACGGTCACCGACTCCACCGGAGCAGCCATCCCGGGGGTAACGATCACGATCACGGTACCGGCCACCGGAGCAACCTTCACTACCCAGACCAACTCCAGCGGCAACTATACCTTCCCCGATCTGACCCCCGGCACCTACACCGTGGAGGGCGAGGCCAAAGGCTTCAAGAAGGCCCTGCACAGCAACGTCGACGTACAGGTCAACTCGACCACTCGTATCGACCTTGGCCTGCAGACCGGTAACGTGACCGACACCATCACCGTGACCGATGAGCCTCCTGTCCTGCAGACGGACCGCGCCGACGTCAGCTTCAAGATCGAAGCCCAGCAGGTGGAAGATATGCCCCTTGCGGTGAACCGAAACTTCCAGGGGCTGCTCAACCTGATCCCCGGCTCTACCCCCGCGACCTTCGAGCACTCACAGTTCTTCAACGCCCAGAGCGCGTTGCAGACCCGCATCAACGGCAGCTCTCGTCTGGGCAACAGCTACCTGATCGAAGGTATCGACGACAGCGAACGCACCGGCCTGCTCCAGATCATCATTCCGCCCGCCGAAGCCATCCAGACGGTCGACATCTCCACCAACAACTTTGAGGCCGAGCTTGGACGTGCAACCGGAGCGGTTACAAATGTCATTCTCAAATCCGGCACGAACCACTTCCACGGTTTTGCGGAAGAGTTTCTCCAGAACCAGTACTTCAACGCCAAAAACTACTTCTCTTCCACGCTGCCTCACGTTGCCTACAACTACTACGGTGGCGGGATCGGCGGCCCGGTCTTCAAAGATAAACTCTTTTTCTACGTCGACTACCTGCGCACCGAAGACCACGAAGCCAATAACAACAACCTCACGATCCCCTCGACTGCCTTCTCCACGCCTGTCCCCTGCACCACCGGCGGCGGGCAGTGTATTGACCTCAGCAGCGCCATCAACCCCAGTAACGGCGCGGGAATCGTCTATGATCCGGCGACTGGCAATCCCGATGGCAGCGGACGCACCAAGTTCGCGAACAACCAGATTCCGCTCAGCCGCGTGAACCCCATCTCCCTGAAGATCCTGCAAGGACTGCCCGCACCGAATCGGCCCACGCCCAACGGATACACCCTGGCCAACAACTACAACGCGAATCTGGCGTTCGTTAAGAGCAGCAATACCTACGACGCCAAGGTTGACTACGCGCTCTCCGCAAAAGACCGTCTCAGTGCCCGCTACAGCTATCAGCAGGTCAACACCGTTCAGGCACCAGTGTTTGGAGCGTTCTTCGGTGGTCCCGCACAGGGAGCCTTCGAAGGGGTCGGCACGCAGAACTCCTACAGCACCGGTCTGAACTACAACCACACTTTTACCGCCACCCTGCTGACCGAACTTCGTCTCGGCGTGGCACACCTGCACAACACGGCATCGCCCTCTAACTACGGCAGCAACGATGCAACGACTCTCGGAATTCCCGGGGTGAATATTGGTGGCCAACCCTTCACGACCGGGCAGGTTGGCGTGTCATTCCCCGGCAACACCTTCTCCTCGCCGCTGATCGGCTACTCGCCCAGCATGCCCTGGATTCGTGCCGAAGCCAACATCGATGCTGTGAACCACTGGACCAAGGTCTTCCACAATCACACCTTCAAGTTCGGAGCCGACGTTCGCCGTGTCCGCGACGACTTGCTGCAGGACCAGACGTTCAGTCCTCGCGGCGTGGTGTCGTTCGCCGAGAATCAATCCTCCACGATCGGCGCGACCACAAATATCGCCAACGATGCCGCGAGCTTCCTGCTGGACGTTCCCAGCCAGGTGGGTCGCGACCTCAACACCTTCTTCCCTGCCTATCGCGACTGGTGGGTCTTCCTCTTTGCCGGCGACAAGTGGCAGGCATCGCCACGACTGACGCTCGACCTGGGCCTGCGCTGGGAGTTCTACCCACCCGCAACCCCCAAGGTGACCGCTGGGTTCTCCAACTACGATCCGATCAAAAACCAGCTTCAGCTCTCGGGAGTTGGCAATATTCCGAACAACCTCGGTATCAAGACTCGCTATACCTACTTTGCTCCCCGTACTGGCTTTGCGTATCGCGCTACGGAAGAGACTGTGGTCCGCGGCGGCTTTGGCATCAGCTACACGCAGTACCCCGACAATAACTACGCGTTCAACTACCCAGTCCGCTCGAACAACTCGTATAACTCTCTGAACGGCTACACCCCGGCGGTACTGGCGGATGGGGTCACCACGCCCACCTTCCAGTCCGGCTTTCCTGCGCCAGTGCCGGTGCCTATCCCGTCCAACGGACTGATCGACACCAACACGTCGCAGTTGGTGGCCGCCAACTACTTCGTCGTTCCTTCCGACTACAAGAACCCCTATGTGATGTCCTGGAACCTTGCCGTCCAGCAAGCGCTGCCCGGACAGTTCTCGCTGCAGGTTGCGTACGTTGGCAACCACGGGGTACACATCGCCACCAACCAGAACATCAACCAGCCCAGCGTCTACGGTGGCGGCAGCGCCAGCGATCCCGAGTACAACCTGCCCAATCTGCTACCCGGTAAAGTGCTCCATCGCACCGCAGCCACCAACGTCATCTTCCTGGGTAACTCGTCCAACTACAACTCGCTGCAGGTCCAGCTCCAGCGGCGCTTCGTCCAGGGCCTCTCCACCTCGTCTGCGTTTACGTGGAGCAAAGCGTTCAGCTATCAGAGCGGCGACGACGGTGGGCTCACCTTCTTCATCAATACCCGCCGCAACTATGCTCCCGCCGACTTCGACCGACGCCTCAACTTCGAAGAGAGCTTCACCTACGAGCTACCCATCGGCGTAGGCCACCGCTTCCTCAACTCCGGTCCGGCTGCGATCGCTCTGGGTGGCTGGAAGCTGTCCGGTATCGTCTCCATCGTCTCCGGCATTCCCTTTACCGTCACGGCCAACGGCGGCACGCTGAATACGCCCGGCACGCTGCAGACGGCCAACCTGGTGGCACCCTATCGGAAGCTGAAAAAGGTCGGTTCCGGTAACCACTGGTTCGACCCCACCTCCTTCGGGCAGCCTGCCGGGTACGTCGGCACCTTCCCCAACGGCATCGTCTCCTTGGGCAACACTGGCCGCAACCAGTTCTACGGGCCTGGGTTCGTTCAGGACAATCTCTCGGCCTTCAAGGACTTCCGCTTCACGGAGCGGTTCAGCCTCAACGCCCGCATCGATGCGTTCCAACTGAGTAACACGCCTCAGTTCGGACAACCCAACAACTCGACCACCAGCGGCGCACTCGGCCAGGTCACCAGCACGCTTGGCTCTGGCAGCGGCGTCAACGGGGTGGGCGGAGGTCGCGCGCTCCAGCTATCCGCCAAACTCTCCTTCTAACCATTCATCAACTCAGGATGACCGAGATCAACTCGGTCATCCTGAGTTTTGTTGTTTGTACCCCTTGATGGCGTGGCTGATTATCACCTCGCTGCCTCACCCACGCTCTGAGCAACTAGAATGATCCCGTTCTACAGGAAGTCACCCATGTCTACGCTCTCCCGCCGCCGCTTTCTTACCACCACGACCACCGCCGCCATCGCTACGTGCTTTGTTCCCAGCTTTGGCATGACCGCGCCGGTAAACTCACCGTTCAAACTCGCCGTGATTACTGACGAGATCTCGCCCGACTTCGATCATGCCTGCTCGGTTGCCGCCAATGACTTCGGCCTTCGCTGGGTGGAACTGCGTGGCATGTGGGGCAAGAATCTGGTCAACATGGGCGACGACGATCTCGCTAAAGCTGAGGTGATCCTTGCGAAGTACAAGCTGCAGGTGACCGACATCGCCAGCCCACTGTTCAAGGCCTACTGGCCCGGAGCACCCCAGTCCCGCTTTGGCCCCAAGAATGACTGGTTCGGCGCGGACTTTGGCTACAAACAGCAAGACTCCGTGCTGGAGAAAAGCATTGCACTCGCCCAGCGCTTCAAGACCAACCGTGTCCGCGGCTTCGACTTCTGGCGCCTCGACGACCAGGCTCCCTACCGCGCCGCCATGGATGCGAAGCTGGCCGAAGCAGCCAATACCTGCGCCAGACACAACGTTATCTTCCTGCTGGAAAATGAGTTGGACTGTAACACCGCTACAGGACGCGAAGCGGCACGCACCCTCAGCGCCGTACCTTCGTCCAGCTTCATGCTCAACTGGGACCCCGGTAACGCGGTAGCCCGCGGCGAACTGGATGCCTTTCCGGTTGGATGGAACCTGCTGCCCAAGCAGCGTATCGGCCACTGCCATGTGAAGAACGCCATCCGTAACAGCTCGTCCAGCGGCTTCGCCTGGCAACCAGTCGGTACCGGCGTCATCGACTGGGCCGCCCAGTTCAAAGCTCTGTTGCAGATTGGTTACCGCAACGGCGTGAGCCTTGAAACCCACTGGAAGGGTGGGGGCTCCGCGGAGGAGTCCACCCGCACCAGCATGGCAGGGATGAAGCAAGCACTCCAGCAGGCCGGCGCCATCACCTAAGCCCGCATCCCTCTACCGAACCCGGCACGCGCTCGGCTATAGTTATCCAGTCTGTCCAGCGCCGTGCCGGAGATCACTCCCACCATGACCACATCCACCAGAGCTTCCAGTCCCCTCAGCTTGCCGACCGAGGTCGACAGCACCCTCGCCCCACCCGCGCTGGCCTGGTCCAGCTTCCTCTTCGCATTTCTGCAGAGCATCTGCGCCGGTGTCATCGCCATCAACGGTCTTCGGCTTGCGATTGGTCTTGGTTCCCTTGCGCTCAGCTTCGGTACCGGTGCAGCGATGGTCTGGTTTCACTCCAACTGGATCCGCATTCCGATGGTGCTGTTTGCCTTTCTGGGCGCGGCACTCAACCTCGCCATTTACTTCCACGTCCGCCATCTCCGCAACCGCCCTGCATCGCAGTGGCGGCAGAAGCCACTTACCCCCGGCAACCTGCGCAAACAGCGCCTACAGATGTTTCTCTCGGTGGTAACCCTGCTTCTTGTCGGCCTTGAAGAGTATCTCCACTTCGGCTTCCATCACACCCTTTAGCCCGTATCCGGTGGACCGGCCGCAAGCTCCTCCTCCAGGCGCTGGTGCAGCCTTTCGCTGAAGCCCACCGGCAGCTCGAAGACCCGGTCATCGGCTGTCAGCAGCAAGATATTTCTGGTGGAGTCCAGAATCGCCGAGCACACCTCGCAGTGCTCCAGATGCAGCTCGATCTGCGCCAGCAACTCCGCATCCAGCGTGTGGTCCAGATACTCCGAGATGTGCGCCCACACATGCTTACATTCCAGTCTCATGGACGCCTCCCAAATAACCATCTCCGACGCGGCGGCTCCTGTCGCCCGATCTCCCGCACCAACCGCTTCTGCAACATCATCCGTGCGCGATGCAGCCGCACCTTCACCACCTGCTCCGACACGCCCAGTTGCCGCGCCGTCTCGTCGGTATCCAGCTCATTCATCGTGCGCAGTACAAACACCTCACGATAGATCAACGGCAGCTCCTCAACGGCTACCCGTATCTGGTGTCGCAGTTGCTTATTCTCGAGAGCTTCGCTTGGAATCTCCCGCCAGTCGGTCAGGAACGCTGGCGTAAAGTCCCCGTCGCTCTGCTCCAACGTATCCTCCAGCGAATCCAGCCGCTCGCGTTTGGCCTGTCGCAGCTTTCCGCGCGCTGCATTCATCGTAATCGTCGTCAGCCAGGTGCTGAACTTGGCCTCCGACCGAAACGACTTCAGCCCGCGATACGCCAGTATCACAGCCTCCTGCGCCACATCTTCTGCATCTGCTTCATTCCGCACAATCGACATCGCCGTCAGAAATACCAATCGCTCGTACGGACGAATCAGCCCATGAAACAAGGCTGTGTCGCCTGCCACAATTCTCGCGATCAGCTCTGTCTCCTGGCTAACGATGGTTCACTCCCAACTACGGCACTCTCGCCGGAATAAGCTGCTGTCCGTGCGCCAGCAACTCTCGGCCACTCCTCATAGGAGTCGCTTCCCCGCAAATGGTTACAGCCAGAATAATCGACGTTACGAAATCATCTGCCGAGCCCCACCGTAACGAATTTCCACGATGGTGCAGTCGTCCGAGCTGGGCGCACTGCCCATAAACGTCTGCACCTCGCTCAGAATTGCCTCCACATTCGGCAGCTTCACCGCTTCCTCCAGGGCTGCATCCCCGTAGAAGTCGCCATCCACGTTCTCCGCTTCGGTCACGCCATCCGTCACCAACAGCAGCCGATCCCCGGCCTGCATCTGGTACTTCGACGACTCGTACGACACACTCGGCAGCAGGCCCACCACCAGGTTGGACGCCTGCAGCTTCACCACCGTATCGCCCCGGACGACCAGCGGCTTGACGTGGCCGCAGTTCATATACTCCACCACGCCGTCCTGCATCACCCGCGCCATTACCATCGTCGCGTACTTGCCAACATCCTTCGCGAAAAGGAACTGGTTGGCTACGGACGCAATCTCTGGCAACGGCGACTCCGCCATCACCAGCGCGTACAGCATCCCCTGCAGTGTCGACGCCAACAGCGCCGCCGAAATTCCCTTTCCGGAGATGTCCGCAATGATCACATACAAGCTTCCGTGCGCTTCAATCACGTCGTAGAAGTCGCCGCCAATCTCCAGGCAGGGAATGCTCCGCGCGGCAAACTCGACATAGGGCAGCTTCGGCATCTGCACCTTCATCAGTCCCTGCTGAATCTGTGCTGCAATCCCCAACTCCGTCCTGTACTTGCGCGCCGCCACCTCCGACTCCACCAGGTAGGCATTCTCCACCAGCGCCGCCGCTTCCTTGGCGATGGTCTCGAGCAGGTCGTGCTCCACCAAGGTCAACCGACCGGCATGCAGGCGACTGTCCAGATACAGCACCCCCATGGTCTCCGGAGCGCTGCCTGCATCCGCCGAGCGCCGCCTCAGAGGAATGCAGATGACCGACCGGATGTTGTGCACCACCATGCTCTCGGACGTCATCTGCGACTCGGCCGAAAGCGTGTCCGTGACAATGAATTTCGACTGCCCGAGAATCGCCTGCTGAATGGCGGACCGCGAGATATTCGAGTCGTCCTCGGGTACCGGCCCGTTCAGCGTCCGGCCCACGGCCAGCCGCATACCGCCCTCACCGTCGTTCAAAAACACAAACCCGCGTTCCACCTTGGTCAACTGCAGCGTGATCTCCACCAGCGACACCAGTATCTCTTCGATCGCGCCAAACTCATTCAGCCGTCGTGCTGCCGCCAGAAACCACTTGAGTCGTTCAAAGTCCGATCCCGTCTTCGTCAACACCTTCAGGTCAGGCAGGATTCCGCTCGCGTTACTGCCCGCCTCGCCGCCCTCGCGCACCATGCGCAGTGTGGGTCCCAGATCCGATCCCAGTTGAATAATGTCGCCCGGATGCACCACTCGCCGTTCAACTCGATCACCGTTCACAAACGTTCCAAACCGGCTGCCCTGGTCTACCAGCACCAGCCCGTCATCTTCCAGCACAATCATCGCGTGCTCGCGCGAGACTGACTTATCGGCCACTACGCAGTCGCGGTCCGCCAGACGACCCAGCGTAAAAGGAAAGTGATCCAGCACAAGATGCTGGTCGGGCAAGCCTTCGGTGACAACATGCAAGGCAAATTGGTTCTGAGTGTCCATGGTCATCCTGCGTTCTATCCCGAGCGATCACTCCCGGTTACGTTTAGAAAAGTCTCAGGCTCTAACTACATCCACCTATCCCACCCAAGATAGCGCAATCTTCCTCGCTGACACGCAAATATCCGCGCCAAAGCGTACTATCTTTTGTTAACTTAGAAGTATCTAAAATTGGCACCTAAAGGTTGCACTTGATTTTCATCGCAGGCCAAGAACGCTCTTCTTCCTATGAATGACGATGGCGGAGTTCGACCACCGAATCACCCCGGCCAACAGGGTTCTGCCGGAGTGCGTGCTCCGCTCCCGGGTGAAAGCTCCTCCGCCAATATCCCCGCGCCCAACTCCACCTCTCCGCTCGACTCACCCACCGTCCTCAACATTCCTGCCCAGGAGATCTTCTCCGGCACATCGCTGCCTCGTCCCCCGACCCGTCCGCCTGATCGCGAAGCACCTCCGGGTGCCGATCTTGCCACCGGAGACATCATTGGTAACCGCTACGAGATTATCTCCATGCTGGGCGTCGGTGGCATGGGAGCGGTATACAAAGCCAAAGATCTGGAAATAGGCCGACTGGTCGCCTTCAAGGTTATCCGGCCCGAGTTTGCCCGCGACCGCGCCATTATTGATCGCTTCAAGCAGGAGCTATTACTCGCCTCCCAGGTTACACACAAGAACGTCATCCGCATCTTCGATCTCGGTGACGCCGATGGCCTCAAGTTCATCACCATGGAGTACATCGACGGGCGCGACCTGCATGCCATTCTGCGCGAACGCGGCTCCTTCCCTCCCGACGAAGTAATCGCCATCATCCGTCAGGTCTGCCGCGCCCTGCAGGCCGCCCACACCGTTGGGGTGGTCCACCGCGATCTGAAGCCCCAGAACATTCTTCTGGACAGCTCCGGCCGTGCCCTCGTCATGGACTTCGGCCTTGCCCGGACCCTCGAAGACAATGGCATGACCCAGTCCGGCAGCCTGGTCGGAACCATGGAGTACATGTCTCCCGAGCAGGCCCTCGGCAAACCTGTCGACCAGCGCTCCGACATCTTTGCCCTCGGCATCATCTTCTACGAGCTGCTGGCGGGCTCCACCCCGTTCCAGGCCCAGAGCGCGGTCGCCAGCCTCATCCTGCGCACGCAGCAAAGCGTCGAACCCCTCTCCAACATCAATCCTGCCATCCCCAAGCCCCTCTGCGACGTCGTCTGCAAATGCCTCGAACGCGACGTCAACCTCCGCTACCAGACTGTAGGCCAGATCCTGATCGATTTGGACGTCTGCGCCGGCGATGCTCCCGCCACGGCCTTCAGCGCTGTAACGCAGATCCACTCCTCCCTGCGCATCCCCGCTCCGGCGCTCCCACAGCGCAAAACGATCTGGGGCCAGCCAGCCTGGAAGGTTTTCTCGGTCGCCGCCACACTGCTGCTGGTGCTCACCTTCGGCCTTGCCTACCGCACCGGACTCTTCTCCCGCGTAGCCAACGCGGTTACCGGGCAGTCCGGACCCAAGCTCTCTCTCGCAGTATTCCCCCTGCGTAACGCCTCCGGAGACACCTCCATCGACTGGATGAGCTCCAGCCTCGCCGACATGCTCACCACCGCGGTCGGCCAGTCCATACAGCTCCGTACCGTCTCGCCCGAGCGTTTACGTCAGGTCTACGCCGATCTCCGCCTGACCCCCGAATCCACCCTCGACCCCGCCATGGTCAAACGTATCGCCAGCTTCACCACCGCTGACACCATCGTCTCCGGCCAGTACGTCCGCCTCGGCGATCAGATCGACATCCAGGTCGATCTACAGGACCTCAAAAACGAGCGCAGCACCACCCTGAAGGCCAGCGCCACGCAGCAGACCCTGCCCGCTGCGATCGCAACCCTGGCCGACTCCATCCGCAAGAACCTGTCGCTCTCCTCTGCCGACGTCAAAGCCCTGCAGGCCCAGTCCTTCCAGCCCACCTCCACCTCCGCTACCGCCCTGCGCGACTATAACCAGGCCGTCGCCCTCGCCGGTAAAGGCAGAAACCTCGATGCCAATCAACTGCTCACCAACGTCGTCCAGCAGGATCCTCAGTTCGCGCTGGCCTACGCCCTGCTGGGACAGGTCCAATCCGAACTCGGCTATCAGGCCGAGGCGGAACAGTCCTCCCGCCGCTCGCTCGAACTCGCCGAAAACCAAAGCCTACCCCCTGTCGTACAGGACCTGATCCACGCCAATCATGCCCGTATCATCCAGTCCAACGACAAAGCCATCGAGGCCTACCAGCGGCTGGCCCACAACCTTCCTGGCAACACCGACGTCCAGTACGCGCTCGCCAGCCTGTACGTCGAAACCGGCGTCTACGACAAGGCCCGCACCATCATCACCAGCCTGCTCAAGGAAGACCCCAAAAACGTCCGCGCCCTGTGGCAGATGGGCGTCATTGAGATCACCAGCAACAATCCCCAGGCCGCACTCGACCCTCTCGGGCAGGCCCTGACCATCACGATTCAGACCGACAACCAGGAGATGAAAGCCCTCACCCTGCTCGCCACGGGCATCTGCTACCGTCTGCTCAACAAGCCTGACGACGCCCTCCGCAACTATCAGGAGTCGATCGCGATCAACCAGAAGCTGGGCCACAAACGCGGAATGGCGGCGGCACTCGACGAGATGGCACTCGTCCAATCCAGTGCCGGAAACTCCGACGCGGCCCTTGCCAGCTACCAGAAAGCACTCGCCCTGCTGCGCGAGATCGGCATGACCAAAGAAGTCGGAGATACCCTGATGGATATGGGTGGACTACTCTCCGATCGCGGCGAGTCCGACCAGGCCCTGCAGGCGTATCAGGAAGCCCTCAAAACCCAGCGCGCCTCCGGAGATGAGAACTTCGAGGCTCTCTGCCTGAATAACATCGCCGACGTCTACGTCAGCCGAGGTGATACCGGCAGCGCCTTCACCTACTACCAGCAGGCACTGCAGTTGCGCGAGAAACTCGGTGTCCCCGGCTACCTCGCCCAGACTCTGCTCGGTATGGGCCAGGCCTACACCAAGGACGGACAGTACGACGACGCCATCAAGTCCCTCATCCGTGGGCTGGATCTAGCCCGCAAAGCCGACGACCCACGCACCGCCGCGCTCATCTCCCACCAGATGGGCATGGTCTTCGCCAACGAAGGTCGCTTCGGTGCCGCAGTCAACTCTATCCAGGACTCGCTCAAAGGCCTTCATACGCTGGGCGAAAAGAGCGTCTCCCTGGCCGAGGCCCAGAACGATCTCGCCGAAGCCCTGGCCCGCGCCGGTCGCAACGCCGAAGCCAGCACCGCACTTGACGGTGCCGACACCATCGCCCACGACTTCAGCAACGAAATCCTGATGGCCAAGCTGTTCAACACCCGCGGCGACATCGCACTTTACCAGGGCGACTCGCAGGCCGCAGCCCAGCACTTCCGCAAAGCGCTCCAGCTCGTCCAGCATCGTAACGAAGCCAGCACTACCGCCCTTACCCAGCTCAATCTGGCTCGCGTGGCCCTTGCCGAAGGTCACGCCCGCGAAGCCCTTACCAGCCTCGCGCCGCTGGTCAACAAGCGCACCACCTTCGACCAGAACCTTGCCATCCGGCTCTCCTCCGCTTACGCCGAGGCGCTCATCGCCACCAATACCCTGTCACCGGCTCGCCAGTCCCTGCTGACCGATCTTGGCGACGCAGAAAGATCCGGCATGAAGCCTGAGATCGGCCGCATCAACTACCTCCTCAGCCTCATCGCCAAGGCCACCAACAACAACGGTGAAGCCGCCAACTATAGCCGCCAGGCTATCCGCAGCTTCGATAGCATCCGCACGGAGCCGGGTAGCGAATCCATCCTCCAGCGAGCCGACCTGAAAGCTATCTATCAAGTCTGCAATGAGACCATCGCCGCAGCCACACCCAAGCCATAACTGCACTGAAGCCGTCATCACCCGCAGGTCTCCACCACGTCACGCACCCGCCTATTTCATTTTTCCTGGGCATGGGACTTTCTTGCCGTGTTCCACAAAAGAAAAGTGCGCGCAGGCACTTGGCCCACGCGCACTCTGATTCGTTGCGTTTACGTTAGTCGTGCACTCGGGTCCGCTCCACAGCCACGTTGTTGCCTGGATGTGGATCAGGATTGCTGCTGCTCACCGATGCAGAGTTCAGCAACGTCGTCCGTGGAGGAGCCGTTACCTTCACCACAATCCGCACTGCAATCCCGTTCAACGATCTGCGCGAGAACGCTTTCAGCTCCCCTGCCTTGCACGTCACCACATTGCCCTGCACCATGCATGACGTGGCCTGCGGAGGCTCCTCACAGCCGCCAAACAGCAGGCAGGCGATATCCTGATACCCCGCACTCACAAACGTCACTCCGGCGGGCAGCACATCCCGAATCACGACATCCTCCGCCGTATTCGGCCCCAGGTTCAGGGCGAGCAGGTCATACCGCAAGCGCTCGCCGGTCTCTGCCTGCTCCCCGCCAAACTGGAACAGCGCCATGTCTGCCGGCGATGCAACCACCGTGTAGCTCACCGTCACCGGTGTGCCCACGTTTCCGGCCGCATCGACTACCTGCACCGTGAAGCTCCTGGTGCCGGGCGTAGACGTATCCAGCACGCTCGTCAGCGGCCCCGTATTCAGCGTGCCTGGCGCACTATACGTCGTGCCGCCACACTGCGCGACACCGGCAGCATTGTCCGTGCAGCTATACGTCGCCGTAACCACTTCGTTCAGCGAGTAGGCATTCGCAATCCCGCTCACCGTACCCGCCGCCGGTGAAAGCACCGGAGCCGACGCTACCACTGGCGCAACCGTATCCACATTGATCGGCACGGTAAAGAACGAAGTTGCCCAGCCGCCATTGCCGGCTGCGCTGAACTGCAACTCCTGTGTCCCAGCACAGTCCTGCGCGAAGTAGTGCAACTGATATTGCCCGTCCGCCGGAACTGTAACCACCTGCGACGGCGGTGCAAACACCGACGCCAACGGCTGCCCCGGATTGGCGGGCGTCGGGCATCCATTCGCATTGGTCAACGTCACATCGCCCGGCACCGCAAACTTGGTCGAGAGCGCCGTGCCTGCCGGGGCAATGCCATAGGTAATACTCAGGATCGGCGATGCCACAAAGTTCTGGTAGTTCGGCACCGACGATGGCAGCACGGGAGGTTCGCTCGTCAGACCGACCTTCACGCTCTGGCTATTCACCCATCCGCCCGGATGCTGGCCCTGCACCGTCACTGTCGTCAGGTCCTCCGGCACGCCAGCTACCGAGATAAACGTCGAGTTAGGATGCGTGCCGGTACCACTGACGGAGAAGGACGATGACGATAATGCAAGCAGACGCGTCTGCACTAAACGCGGCGCCACCGACGAGGTGTGAACCGCCGAGGTAGTGGTCAACGCAGCAGTCGTCGTTGTCCCGCCCGGTGCCACATAGGTCAGCAGGTTCTGCGGACAATCCTCAGACTGTAGCCCTGATGCCGTATCGAATACGCACGGCCCGCCTGTCCAGCCCTCGCTCGCCATCAGTAATCCAATTCCCTGGTGATAGACCTTGCCGGTTGGCCCGGTGATGTCCGGCAGCGTAAAGGTGGGGCCGGTAAACTGATCTTGAAACACCTCATCGCGCAGTTGCGATACCGGGCACAACGCACCCGCCGAAGACGCACCCGTGCCGACCTGACACGTCAGCGTGTACAGCTTGCACGCTGGCTGCCCGTTGAACAACTCGCCGTTATGAATCAGGCAGCTTGAGGTCGCAAACGAGGTCTTCGTCGCATACTGGCTCTGCCAGATCGTCGGATCCAGCGGCAGGTCGTTGGTGTTTGGAATCGTGTTGTTCGAGATCTGCAACTGGCCGTTCTGCTGGGAGGTCGTCAGATCATAGGTAAAGCCAACTCCCTGCCCCGCAGCGGCATTGAACGTGAAGTCCTGCGACAACTGCGACGGAGGTGGATTCGTCGAACTGATGGGGTTGCCCGTGACCGTCGCCGGTCCCGTCACACCGCCCTGCGTGCAACTCGTCACCAGGTACACCGGCGCATTCGCCAGCAAGACGCCAGTATCCACCAGGTCAATGGTCGCCTGTTGCGCCCCGGCAACCAGCATGCTGCTTACATCGATCGGTGGCACGCCACCAGTTGTCGCGTAGAGCGTCAGGTCCTGCCCAACCAGGGTGGACGCCGCGCTCCGGTAAGTAGCATTGAAGCAGTTGTTCTGCGTTCCGTTCGTAGCTGTATCCACCGTGCCGCCCCGGCAGACATTGGTCGGCCCTGCCTTGCTGCTGCTGGTCGTCACCGTCAGGTTCACATAGTTGTCCACCAGCAGATTGCCCGTACCGTCCGCAGTCGAGGACAGCACCGCCGTGATCGGGCTCCCGCTCGGGCAGGTCAGATTCGCCGTCGCACTGTTGAAGGTCACCGGCGTACTCGTCGACGCTCCGCTCGTGGACGCGCGGACATACGTCGAGCCAAACAGTTGCAGGGCATTCTGGGCAAACGCATGGTATCCAGAACCGGATATCAAAGTAGCTGCTGCTACCAACGCCAACGTACGGGTCTTAGGCAGAAACATGGGTACAACCTCGTGGGATGAAAGGATTCAATGACTCATCGCGGCCTGGGCAATACGCTCGACAGTCATCAACCGATCGAACGATTCGCTCCTCGTACCTAAGCATGAGCACAATACCAGTGCTGCATATGCAGGCATGATCATCCCCCTGCCATCAAGCGAAGTCAACGTGAAAGGCTTTGCATCCAGTGCCACTTTTACTTCCCACATCGGCCGTTTTCAGGCCATCGAATCCATGCATCCACACTGACTGCAACCGCACTACCGTTGCCACAGAATCCGCGCGCACTCCAGCGGGACTCGCGCCATCGCATGAAAGGGCACAATACGCGGTGTATAGTCAGTTGCCGGTCGCCCACTCGCCACCCGGCAGGTGTAACTATAGCCATTCACCGCCCCCACCAGCGACGCTTCGCGCTCCATGACATCAACAAAGTCAGCGTCATCCGCGGTCGACTGTGCAAATAATTGCACCTGTACTGCCTCCGGAGACACCGCATTAAGGTAAATCTGTACCGAAAAATTAATCCATTCTTCTTCCTGCTTCACGCCCACATCCCCAAATCGAATCGTGTCCCAGTGCTGATTCAGCATTTCGCTCCACGCCACGATCTCCGCCCCTGCCGCCGCCCGACTGCTTCGCTCCAGATATCCTGCCGCCGCTGGCAGATACAGATCCTCCGTATACTCCCGCACCGACCGGTTGCTCGAATACATGCTCGTCAAACACGCCATACTCTCCCGCATTCTCCGCACCCAGGCTGTCGAAATCCCTTGTGCATCCCGCGCATAGAACTCCGGGATAATCTGCTCTTCCAGCAGCCGGTACAGCTCCTCTGCGTCCTGCGCATCGCGGCTTGCATCATGCTCCTGCCCATCGCCCACGGCCCATCCCACCTCTGGCCGGTACGCCTCCGCCCACCATCCGTCCAGGACCGACACATTCAGCCCACCGTTCACCAGCGTCTTCATCCCGCTGGTCCCACACGCCTCCGACGGACGCCGCGGCGTATTCACCCACACATCCACCCCCTGCACCAGGTGCTCCGTTACGTGCATATCGTAGTCGCTCAAAAACACCACATGCGCGCGCACCTCCGGTCGCCGCACAAACTGCACCCACTGCTCAATCAGCCGCTGGCCCTCCGTGTCCTGCGGATGCGCCTTACCCGCCAGCACCAGTTGCACCGGAAACTCCCGCCGGGTAAGCATCTGCAGCAGCCGCTCCGGATCGCGCAGCAGCAGGTTCGGCCGCTTGTACTCCGTAAATCGTCGTGCAAAACCTAACGTCAGCGTATTGCCATCGAAGACCTTCTCTGCCACGGCTACCTCTTCTGCCGAGGCCCCACGTGCAGCCAGATCCCGTGCCAGCCGCTCCCGGGTGTAGCGCACCAGCTCTCGCCGCGAATCGCCTCGCAGTTGCCACAACTCCGTATCGCTTACCCGTTTCAGGTCTTCCTCCAGCGTCTTCAATCCACCCAGCCAACGCTCCTTGCCGCACGCCCGCGTCCACAACGCATCCGATGCAGCCGAGTCCCAACTGGGCATATGCACGCCATTCGTAACCGCTGTCACCGGAACCTCCCGCTCGGGCCAGCGCGGATACAGTGGCGCAAAGAGCCTTCGGCTTACAGCTCCATGCAGCTTGCTCACCCCATTCACCGCACCGCTGCCACGAATCGCCAGGTAAGCCATCTGAAACGGTTCCCGCTCATCCGCTCCATCTCGCCGCCCCAGCGCCAGCAGTTGCTGCACCGGTATGCCCAGCGCCCGTGTCGCGTATCCGCTGAAGTATCGCTCCATCATCGCGGCATCGAACCGATCGAACCCTGCCTCCATCGGCGTATGCGTCGTAAAGATATTTCCCGCACGCGTCACGGCCAGCGCCTGCTCAAAGGTCTGCCCACTCCGTCGCATCCATCCATGCGCTCGCTCCAGTACCGCAAATGCCGCATGGCCTTCATTCAAGTGGCACACCTCCACCGGCAGTCCCAGGCTCTCCAGCAATCGCCACCCCGCAATCCCCAACACCATCTCCTGCCGCAGTCGCGACTCTGCCTCCGCCGGATACAACTCGTTCGTAATGCCCCGGTACGACGGCAGATTCGCCGGGTCGTTGGTGTCCAGCAGGTACAGGCGCGTACGCCCCACCACCGCCTGCCACGCTCGAATCCACAACTTGAAGCCCGGCAGCACTACCGGAATCCGCAACCACTCTCCCGCCGCATCCCGCACCGGCGCAATCGGTAGCTGGCCCGGATCGTTGTACGGATACAGCGCAATCTGTCGCCCGCTGGCATCAATCTCCTGCCGGAAAAAGCCCTGCTGATACAGCAGTCCTACCCCGACCACCGGAATGCCCAGATCGCTCGCCGCCTTCAGATGGTCTCCCGCCACATTGCCCAGCCCACCCGAGTAGATCGGCAACGCCTCACTCAGCATGAACTCCATGCTGAAGTAAGCCACGCTGCGCAGCCCTGCACCACCCCTGGCCACCTGAAACCATCCCGGAGACTCAATCGCACTTCGCTGCTCTTCCATCAAATCATCCAGTAGCCGCTGCATCGCCGGCTCAGCCAACACCGCATCCAGCTTCTTGCGCGAGACCGTCTGCAGGACGACCCACGCATTTTGCGTCAGCTCCCATAGCTCTGCATCCAGCCGCCGCCATAGTTCGTCCGACGAGTGATGCCACGACCAGCGCAGGTCCAGCGCCAGTTGATTCAGACACCGCACCTGCTTCTCATGCAGATCACTGCCGTCATGCGCCCTATCGGACATACGCGCTCCTTACCGGCTCCGGCTGAGGCCTGCCGCCACACCCACAGGCCCGGCCGCTGCCACAGCTTCACTGCGCCGCTGCAACACATGCTGGATCGCAGCATACGCCGCCAGCACCATCCCCGCGCTCAGCACCAGCAGCACGCTATAGAACGCCGTGTTGTTCGGCAGCGTATGGCGTAAGGGACGCTGCACCCAATGCGACAGATTGATCATCGCCTCCGCACTGCAAAACCGCCACGACAACCCAAATGGAACCACGTATAACAGCCACGCCCCCACATAGGAGTACCGTGGCATCACCGTCATTCCGCTCATGTAATACAGCCCTGCCAGCAGCGGAACCGTATGCATCAACACCGACGTCACCTCCACGTCCCGGTAGATCGCAACGCCCACCAGCCACGCAGGCAGACCCAGCCCCGCAAAGAAGACTACTCCCCACGACACCAGCGCATCGCTGCGCAAAAACACCCCTGCCACCACGCAGGCCGAAGCCCAGTAGCAGGCCCACATCAACTGCTGCATGTCCCCTACATCTTTCAGCAACACGTCGGCAGCCAGCGACCCCACCAGCAACAAGGCCAGTACTCGCGATCCGATCAGTTGCCGTTTGCTCATCATCGCTCCATGGTCATCGTCCTGCCTGCTGCATGCGGTGACCGAAATCACACCCCGCACGCTCCACCTGTCCTCTTCCAACCTTAGCCGCCATCGTACGTCTCATCCGGCACTTACACCACGACGCTCGACGCACGCGAGGTCATGGTGATGCGATTCACTGCCAGAGGTGACAAAAATCACCGCTTCCAAGCTGCCCGCCTGCAATCCTCACGTATGTCGACAGAATCTATCTCGACCAAGGAGTATCGATGAAAACACCAATCATCACTCGCTTCTGCACAGGACTCGCAGCTCTGGCGCTCATCGTCACCTTCGCGCTGGCTTCTTCCACTGCACGCGCCCAAACGAAGGACTCGGAAGATATCTCCAAATATCTCTCCGAAGCCAAGACTCACGCCGTGCTGGCCGAAGACGACGCGGCCACCCTCGACGCCTATGCCAACTCCAACATTTCGTGGGAGTCCCACGCCGCCAGGCTCGAGAACATGCGTGAGCACGTTAACAATCTGGGGAAGACCGTCAAGGAGTTGACTGACCTGCGCGCCGAAGGCTCCCCATGGCAGCAGGAAGCCATCGATCGCATCAACCCGCTCCTGCGCAGCATGGCCGACCAGCTCTCCGCCACCATCAACCACCTGAGCAATAACAAGGAGCGTATTCACATGCAGGCGTATCGCGACTATGTCCGTGCCAACAGCGAGCTTGCCAGCAGAACCGCTTCCGTCATCAAGGATCTGGTCGACTACGGTAAAGCCAAATCACGAGCCGAATCTCTGGAGACGAAGCTGGAGCTGCCCGCCAGCAAATAGTTCAAACTACCGGACTGTACCTTGTTCCATCTGGCACATGCTTTGCGCGCCCACCGGCATCGCATGTGCTCTTCTTTTTGCTGCAACACCCACCTGCCGCAAGATCAAAAAAAACAATGGCGGAAGCGGTGAGATTCGAACTCACGGAACCCGCAAAGGTTCGGCGGTTTTCAAGACCGCTGCCTTAAACCACTCGGCCACACTTCCGTCGTCTTTAATGATAACCCAGCAAATACGCGCAGCCATCCCGCTCTCTGGGGCCTAACCGGCTGCGGCGATGCGGTGCCATCGCGCCAGAAGCGGCTACTCCTCTGGTGCTTGGTAGCAGGCACGCCCCTGCACACACCGCGACAGGTGCGCAAAATGATCGTCCGGTCCCGCAAACGACATCGTGTTGATGCACCAGTAGGTCGACGTCGTATGCATGGTTGGATGCCAGTCTTCATAGCTTGCCGGCGTTGTGCCGTAAGGATTCTTCGTTCGCAGGCACTGGCAAGGGATAATCTTCGTCGCTGTCTCGCTCATCTTCGTCTCTCCTCTTAACCAGCCGCGCTCGGGTCGCGGTCCATCTTCCCAGCAGCCAGCAGAATCGTGCGGTAGATCGCTACCGGAAACAACTGCACTTTGTAGGCATTCATCGAGAGTGGCGTGGCGCCCTGCATGGCCGCAAGCCCTGCCGCGCGGGCTGTCTCTTCCGTGATCGGCTTGCCGACCAGCAACGCTGCCGCCTCTACCGCCAGTCGCGGCGTCGGGGACGCTGCGCCCATCACGATCGCAGCCTTCCGGCATACATCGCCCTGCATCTCCAGCACCACGCCCGCATCGGCAATTGCCCAGTCGTAGCTGCTCTTCTCGCCGTACTTCTGGTACGCCGACCGCGTCCCGGCAGCAGGCTTCGGAATCAGCACCGCCGTCAGTAACTCATCCGGCGCAATGACTGTCTCCATCGTAGGATGTTTGTCGTCCGGCTTGATGTAGAACTCCCGCACCGGCACCAAACGCTTGCCCTTCGTCGAGGTCAACTCCACGCTCGCATTCAAGGCATTCAGTGCCACCGCCGTCGACGAAGGCGCCACCGATGGGCACACATTCGTATCGAAGATCGCGTGATACTGGTTCAGCCCATCGTACGCAAAGCACATGTCGTGCCCCTTGCGCAGGCAAGCAAAGTCGGCCGAACGGTAGTACCAGCAATGCACCTTCTGCATCAGGTTGCCGCCCAGCGTCGCCGCGTTACGAATCTGCGGCGTTGCCGCATGCCCCGCAGCATCCGCCAGCACGGTGTACTGCGACTGCAGCAACGGGTGGTCGCCCAGCTCCGCCAGCGTCACCAACGCTCCCAGCCGCACGCCGGTGTCCGTCTCGTGGATACCACGCAGCGAAGGGATGTTCGTAATGTTCACCAGCTTCGCTGGCTCAATCACCCCATTCTTCATACGGTCCAGAACGTCCACGCCGCCAGCCTTGACCACCGCCCCGCCCGTCATCTGCGAGAGGGCAGCGTCCACACTGGTGCAATCCGAAAAGATAAATTTGTTCATGCCTTCAAACCCCCTTGCGGAACCTTGCCCAGTGCCGCCAACACTTCCGACGGAACCATCGGCATGCGCCGCATGCGATAGCCCGTTGCATTGAAGAATGCATTGCCAATGGCCGCGCCTACTGCCACAATTCCAGCCGCCTCACCAATACCCGAGGCATCCGTTGAGCTCTGGCCGATGTACGACTCCACCAGGTGAACCTGCAACTCCGGAATATCCCGCGCACCCGCAATCTTGTACTGCTCCAGATTCGGATTCACCATCAAGCCGGTGTTGGGGTCCAGATGCCGCTGCTCGTACAACGTGTAGGAGATGCCCTGGATCGTTCCGCCGTTGATCTGGCTGATCACCTGCGTCGGATTCATCGGACGACCGCAGTCATGCACCGCCAGCACCCGCGGAATCAGAATCCGGCCCGTCTCTGTATCCACATTCACTTCCACCACGCTCACGCCGCCGTAAGTCTCATACTTGCTGCGATCGTAGTCCGGAATCCGCCGTGCCTGCGCCGACACCGAATCCACCTTCATCTTGCCGGCCGCACGCTGGAAGCTTACCGGCTGCATCTTGCCAGACTTGCTCCGCACCTCGCCCTTCACAATCTCCAGGTCATCCGCGGTCGTTCCGTATGCAGGCGCGATCTCGGCTAGAAACTTCTTCTTCGCCTGCCACGCCGCATCCCGCACCGCCGGAGTCAGCGACGCCGTGGTGACACTACCACCGGAATCCGGCCCAACTGGATAGTTCGTATCGCCGATCCGTACTGCAATCTTCGCTGGCGGAACGCCATACTCCTCCGCCAGAATCTGGGCCAGCACCGTCTTGATACCCGTACCGAGATCCTGCACCGCCGACCGCACTTCCAGTGAGCCGTCACGATGCACCAGCACCTCAGCCGATGAGTTCATGCTGATAAACCGGTACCAGACCGACTGCGCCATTCCTACTCCGCGCTTGACCGGGCCGGAGTCCGCACCAGCGACTGGATTGCGCGACTTCCACAATGCGCTCTCCCGGACCACCTGCCTCTCCACCCGCCGCACACTGTTCTCGTCGATACGGTCGCGCAGATCCAGTGGCTCAATCGACAGCTTGATCGCCAACTCATCGATCGCCTGCTCCAGCGCGAACGCTCCCTGCGGATGTCCCGGGGCTCGAAACGCCGCCGCTGGCCCACCGTTGGTGAACACGTCATTCTCCGCGGTATGCAGCGCCGCATACTTATACATATTGGTCGCTGGTCCCGCGCATCCCGCGCCGGTGCCGCAGCCTGCCGTACCAAAACTCTCCAGTTGGATCGCCGTCAGCGTGCCGTCTTTCTTCGCGCCAATGCGAATCACCTGGTCTGCATCCGGACGGTTGCCCACTGACAGATGTTCTTCCTTGCGATCCAGCATCAGCCGCACCGGAGCGCCAGCCTTCTGCGACAACTGCGCCGCCACCACGCCCGGATTGCCTGCACCGAACTTGGCACCAAAACCTCCGCCCATGTACTCCGTAATCACGCGCACCTGGGTCTTCGGCAGCTTGAAGTACTGCGCAAACTCCTCGCGCACGCTCCCCGTTCCCTGGGTCGAAGCCCAAACTGTCAGCATCCCCGGCTTCCAGTCCGCAACCACTCCATGCGTCTCCAGCGCAGAGTGCGTCTGCACCTGGGTCACATAGTGGCCTTCCACAATTACGTCCGCATCCTTGAAGCCCTGCTCGACATCCCCGCCCTTCTTATTGATCGAAGGCCCATGGACATTACCTGTCTGCGGAACACCATGGGGACCACCACCGCCACCGGCTGAGCCAGCCTGATCAGCAGCGCCCGGATACACCTGCGGCGAATCCTTCTTGCGCGCCGACAACTGGTCCGTAACAAACGGCATCTCTTCGTACTTCACCTGGATCAGCTTGACGGCCTCATCCGCGATGTGGGCAGAGGTCGCCGCGACCGCCGCGATCGGCTGGCCCGCATAGCGCACAATCGGGTACCGCGATGGCGTCTCCAGCTTCGGATCACGCAACTCCGCGTTCCCCAGCACCCGCTCGATCACCAGAACCGACTTGACCCCTGGATACTTCTCCGCCGCCGATACATCCACCGACAGCACCTTGGCATGGGGTACGCTCGCATTCAAAAACCGTCCGTACAACATGCCGGGCAGTTGAATATCCGCCGTGTACTTGGCCTGTCCGCTGACCTTATAGTGTGCATCCCAACGCTCGGTCGGCTTGCCGATATAGTCCAGCTCCGAGTTGACTGCGAGCACCGGTGGCTCGCTCACTGGAACCTCGCGAGCTTCCGTGCGCAGCGTATAACCAGGAACGCCGATCGGCATCATCACCGTATGCTTCTCCGGCTTGGCCGGTGCCGCCGCCGCTGCTGCCTGCACCAGCGGGTCGAGTGCTGTATCCAAATGTGTCGCCATTGTCATCCCCTGATTCAGCTATCTCTGATTAAGAAATCGCTTGGTAAAGCCATCTTGAAAAATTCGGCCCGACTCAAATACCCGCTGCACGAAGGTCCGTCGTGCAGCGCATATCCCAGCTACGAGATACTCTTCTCCGGCGCGACGCCCGCAGCCTCGAGCGTTGCCGCAAATACCTTCGGATACGTCGCGCACCGGCACAGATTGCCCGACACCGCTTTCTTCACATCCGCCAGTGTCGGCTTGGGGTTCCGCTCCAGCAGCGCCGAGCAGCTCATCACCATACCCGGCGTGCAGAAGCCGCACTGCATCGCGTCATGCTTCACAAACGCCACCTGCAAGGGGTGCAGTTGGCCGTTCTGGGCAATTCCTTCAATCGTCCCGATTCGCCGTGAACCCACCTCGATCGCCAGCGTCATGCAGCTATTCACCGGGACCTTGTCCAGCGTCACCGTACATCCGGAGCAGGCACCGTGGTCGCACACTACCTTCGTCCCGGTCATCCCCAGATGGGTCCGCAGTGCATCCGCCAGCGTCGTACGCGGCTCTATCTGCACCACATGCTCGGTTCCATTCACATTCAGCGTCACCGGAACCGGCCCCGGGCCCAGCTCGCGTACATGCGCATTGCCCTTGGTCGTCTCCGCCGCCGCCTCACGATGCAGCAGTTGCACCCCGTCGATCAGCGCCGTGCTCGCAGCCGTAATACCCGCGCCACGCAAGAACCCACGCCGCGAGATATTGGACTTTGCCGTACCCTCCGGCACCCCTGTCGTGGCGGAGCTTTCCCCATCCCCGGTAAATTGACCGTTATCTGCCATGCTTCCTCCTGCGTTGCGGCGATTCTACTCTGGACGATGCACAATTTCCAATCCACCCCTGCATCTCATCTGCGTCTCATCAAACCTCGCCCTTCCCTCACGAAAACTCCACCAACGCACCCGCCCCCGGCAGAACAGTTAGCAGTAAATCCCGAACCGCTGCGATACTAAAGACGTCTAATTGTTTAGCGTATGACTCCTCCACTCCTCCACAAAGCGAGCACCTTCGAGCGCACTCTGGCCAGTGCCCGCTCCACCATGATGTTCAGTGAGGTCGTCAAGCTCGCCGTAGACAGCTTTCGCGCCAGCAAAGTCCGCTTCCTGCTCACCATGCTCGGCATGGTCATCGGCTCCGCGTCCATCATTCTCGTCGTCACCCTCGGCCTCACCGGCAAGCAATACGCCCTCAACCTTATCTCCAGCATCGGCCCCAACATGATCGAGATGCAGGGCAGCGGCAGCTCGTTCGTTGGCGCCGATGGCACCAGCACCACCGATTCCATGACCCGCGAAGACATGAACGCGGTCGTCGAGCAGGTTCCCGGCATCATCGCTTCCTCCCCCATGCTGGAGTTCCACGACCGCGTCAGCATGGGCGGCGGCGTCACCAAAGACACCATGCTGCTGGGCGTCTCGCCACAGTACAAAGCCGTGCGCAACCTCGCTATCCTCGCCGGACGCTTCTTCGACGATCAGGACTCGGCCGCCCATACCAAGGTCGCCGTTATCGTCGCGCCCTTTGCCATCGCCCTCTACGGCACCCCTGCCGAAGCTATCGGCCACACCATCACCATCTCCGGCATCCCCTTCGTCATCATCGGGGTCTTCAAAGAGAGCGTCGAGACCTTCGGCCAATCCGAGATCTCCGAGCAGACCATCCTCATCCCTTACCCCGTCGCCCGCTACTTCCAGGGCACCGATAACCTCAAGCAGATCTTCTTCACCATGGGCGACTCGACCAAGGTTGCCGCCGCCGCCAAGCAGATTCTCGCCATCATCAAATCCCGCCACCGCTCCACCTCCGTCTACACCGCGTTCACCCTCTCGGAGGTGCTCAGCGTCATGACCCGCATCGCCAATATGCTTACCATCGTGCTTACCCTGGCCGCTGCGATCACGCTCATCGTCTCCGGTGTCGGCATCATGAACTCCATGCTCGCCAACGTTCAGGCACGCATCCGCGAGATCGGGATCCGCAAGGCTCTCGGAGCCACCAGCCGCGAGATCCGCCTGCAGTTCCTCACCGAAGCGGTCTTCCTCTCGCTCTCCGGAGGCCTCATTGGCACCGTCATCGGGCTGGCCATCCCGCTGTCGGTCGGCTTCCTCACGCCCTTCAAGATTCCCGTCTCCCCCTGGTCCGCCGTCATCGCACTCGGCACCTCCGTCCTCGTCGGCGTCATCTTCGGCACCATCCCAGCCAACCGCGCTGCGCTGCTCGATCCTGTCGAAACGCTCAAATACGAGTAACGACCGCATCACCAAATACACCGCAAACACACATCCTTCGCCGTCCACCTCGCCAGCATGGTACAAACAGGGTGCGCAGCCTGCAGTGCATTGCCCAGCTCGCAAACCATAGCAAAGCCTTGATCTTCCTTCACGCTTTCGCAGTCTGCTGTACCCATCTGCCTCACGGCCACTTCAGGAGCACACTTCATGCGGTCTTCTCTTCGCCTCGGCGCATCGATAGCCTTCGCCACCTGCAGCACCTTTGCCCTTCCCCACGCCCATGCTCAGTCCGCCCCCGTCCCTGCCGCTCCTGCTGAGCGCGCCGACAACTATGTCTGGCTCGAAGACGTGAACGGCCCCCGCGCCATGGCCTGGGTTAAGACTGAAAACGAGCGCTCCGCCAAAGTGCTCCAGTCCGACCCCCGCTTCGCCACGCTCGAAGCCGAAGCCCTGAAGGTTCTGGAATCTCCCGACCGCCTCGCCATCCCCCAGTTCCGTCAGGGCACGGTCTACAACACCTGGCAAGACGCCCAGCATGTCCACGGCATCCTCCGCCGCACCTCGCTGGCCGACTACCTCACTCCCCAACCCCACTGGCAGACCGTACTCGACTACGATGCCCTCGCCGCCAAAGACAATCAGAAGTGGGTTCACAAGCCCCTCACCTGCCTCTACCCCAACGATGGCCTCTGCCTCGTCGCCCTCTCCGCCGGCGGCGAAGATGCGGAAACCCTGCGCGAGTTCGACCTAAAAACCGCCAGCTTTATCCCCAACGGCTTCACCCTGCCCCGCTCCAAACAAGAGGCTGTATGGGTCGATAAGGATACCCTGCTCGTAGGTCGCGACTGGGGCCCCGGCTCCATGACCGCCTCCGGCTACCCTTACATCGTCAAGCTCTGGAAGCGCGGCCAGCCGCTCGATCAGGCCACCGAGGTCTATCGCGGTGCGCCCTCCGACGTCTCCACCGGCGCCTTCGCGCTCAACGATCCCCAGGGCCATCAGGCGATCTTCATGCGCCGCGGCCTCAACTTCTTCGAAAGTGAGATCTCTCTCTGGAGTCCGGCTGGCACCCGGACCCTTGCTCTTCCCCACAAGGTCGAGATCCAGGGCCTGCTTGACAACCAGATCCTGCTCACCATCAACGAAGAGTGGAAGCCCACCGGTGCTGATCAGACCTTCCCCCAGGGCTCCGTCCTCTCGCTCAATCTCGACGACGTCAACCACGACCCCATCCACCTGAAGCCCACCATCGTCTTCACCCCCACCGCCAGCGAGTTCGCGCAGGATGTCGCCGTCACCCGCAACCACCTGGTCTTGACGACCCTCGATCACGTCCAGGGCCGCGCCTATGTTTACTCCCGCACCCCCAGCGGTCAGTGGACCTCCTCCAAGCTGAGCATCCCTGACAATCAGGCCGTTGATATCGTCTCCACCAACCACTCCGACGACCACTTCTTCCTCGGCCGCACCGGCTTTCTCAGCCCCTCCGCCCTGCTGCTTGGCGACGCTGCGGCCGGAACCCTGGCCGAAGCCAAAACCCTTCCCCCCCAGTTCGACGCCTCCAACGATGTCGTCGAGCAGTTGCACGCCACCTCCAAAGACGGCACCCAGGTCCCCTACTTCGTCGTGCACCGTCGCGACCTTAAGTATGACGGCACAAACCCTGTCCTGCTGACCGCCTACGGTGGCTTCCAGGTCTCAATGACTCCCAGCTACTCCGGCGTCACCGGAAAACTCTGGCTGGAACATGGCGGCGTCTACGCCCTCGCCAACATTCGCGGTGGCGGCGAGTTCGGCCCCGCATGGCACGAGGCTGGCCTCAAAACCCATCGCCAGCGCATCTACGACGACTTCGCCGCCGTCGCCCAGGATCTCATCACCCGCAAGATCACCTCGACCCGCCACCTCGGTATCGCCGGTGGCTCCAACGGCGGCCTGCTCATGGGCGTCCAGATGACCCAGCACCCCGACCTGTACCACGCCATCGTCATCCAGGTTCCGCTGCTGGACATGCTGGGCTTCGAGCACATCGCCGCCGGGGCCTCCTGGGTCGGCGAGTACGGCTCCACCTCCATCCCGGAGCAACGCGCCTTCCTCGCCTCCATCTCCCCCTATAACCAACTGAAACCCAACACCCACTACCCCGAACCACTGATCTTTACCACCACCAAGGATGATCGCGTCGGCCCGGTCCACGCCCGCAAATTCGCAGCGCTCATGCAGGAATATCACTACCCCTTCTACTACCAGGAGATCGTCGAAGGCGGTCACGCGGCCGGGGCCAACCTCAAGGAAGAAGCCAACACCCGCGCCACCGAGTTCATCTACCTCACCCGTAAGCTGATGGACCCCCAACCCTAACCGTACCTGCTACCAAACGACAAAAAGGCACCGAACAACCCGGAATCTCCGGGCCAATCGGTGCCTTCCTGCTTGACACTACTTGCTTGGCTCTACGCCAACCGCAAACTAAACGGCGGCAACTTCTTCCACTGCATCGCCCTTGACGGTCACTTTGACGTGGCTCGTCACTTCGCGGTGCAGCTTCACCGGCACATGGTACTCGCCGATCTGCTTCAGCGGATCTTCCAGCGAAATCTTGCGCCGGTCAACCGTAAAGCCCTTGGCTTCCAGTTCGTGCGCAATATCGCCCGAGGTCACCGACCCAAACAGGTGATCGTGCTCGCCAACCTTGCGCTCGAACACCAGCTCGACTGCATTCAGCAGCGTCGCCAACTGTTCCGCCTCGGTCTTCTCCTTCGCCGACTTCCGCACTGCCGAGCCCTTCATCTGCTCGATCACTGCCTTGTTCGCCGCAGTCGCCTCAATCGCCAGCTTGCCCGGCAACAAATAGTTGCGCCCATAACCGTCGGCAACCTTCACCACATCGCCGCGATGGCCCAGCTTGTTTACATCTTCTTTCAGGATGACTTCCATTGCAGTTTCTCCAGATCTCTCAATCGTGCGCAGCCCGCAGGCCCGTCACGTTGCTCATAAAAGTTAGAAGCGCGCGGCGAACGCCAGCAGGGCAATGTTCCGCGACTGCTTGATCGCCAGGCTCAAACGGCGCTGATGCCGTGTGCAAACGCCCGTCAGACGGCGAGGAACAATCTTCCCACGCTCGGCCACAAAGCCCTGCAGCAAACGTACGTCGCGGTAGGAGATCGCATCGATCTTCTCCGTGCAGAACTTGCAAACCTTCTTGCGACGGAAGAACTTGCGTCCGCCAGGACCGCCACCAGGGGCGCCCGCAGGACGAGGAGGACGTGGGCCACCAGGTCCGGCATAGGCCGGGCGGGGCGTAGGGGTGTGCTGCTCAGTAGATGGTGTGCTGGTCGTTTCGTCAGCCATGTGAATTCCCTTTCAAATACGTTGTGCCTTGGCCTGCTCCAGACACGCAAGGGTGTCTCTGAACACTCGATCCCCAACAACAAACCAGGGTCGAACAGAAGCGGGTTGCAGCGTCTCTACTACGTTGCGCAATGCCGGAGTCTCCTCCACCACCGCAAATCTCTTCCTAAATCGCCAAGCTCTCAGCAACTTTCCTTAGACAGCCGCTGCAGTCTCGGGCGGTGCATCGGAAGCCACAGTCGCCACCACAGCCTCGGGCGCAACGACCTCTTCCTCAACCGCTGCCGCTGCTTCCGCAGGAGCCTCAGCCGCTGCCGCAGGTGCCTGTACCTGCTGCGCTACCGGAGCGATCGGCTGCGCACTGCGCTTCACCTTCGAGTCCCGCAGAGCCTTCACCTTCGCCAGGCGCTTCTCTTCTTCGTCCATGCGAACCGTGATGAACTTGATCACCTGCTCCGTCACGCGCAGACGACGCTCAATCTCCGTAATCAGAGAGCCCGCCGCAGCCACGTTCAACAGAACGTAAAAACCATCATTGAACTTGCGAACCGTGTACGCCAAGCGACGACGGCCCATCTTCTCTACGCTCTTAACCTCGCCGCCACCATTGGTGACAACTGCGGAGAAGCCTTCAATCAACTTGTCGAGGTCAACTTCTTCAACGTCCGGACGGACGATGAACATAATTTCGTAAGTGCGATTCATGCGTTTACTTCTTTCTGCGAAGTTCTGCTTCGCACCGTGCTGACGTATCTTCTGCCAACCCGGTCTGGAAAATCACTGCTCGTACTGCCTCGTGCCACTACAACCTACTTCGAGCCGTCATCCTGCACCGCCCGATTGAACTCATTCATCGCAGCGCCAACACCCTTCGTCAGCACCACCTCAACCGCATCCTGCACGCGATCAAGCACTTCATCCAGCACCGTCAGCTCCTGCTTGCGCAGCGGAGACAGCAGATAATCCTTGCCGCCTGCCTTCACTTCCCGGCCGTCCGCCAGAGCAGGTTTCCCTACTCCAATCCGAACCCGAATCCACTCTTCCGTGCCCAGCGTCCCGGAGATCGACTTCACTCCGTTATGCCCGCCCGCTGATCCACGCTCCCGTATTCGGATCGTGCCCAACGGTATCGCTAGCTCGTCGTACAGAACAATCATGTCCTCCGACGGATTCGCAATGTCAAACTCACGAATCAGCGCGGCGACCGATAGCCCGCTCAGATTCATAAACGTCTCCGGCTTGGCCAGCAGAACATCCTGCCCTGCCAGCTTCGCCCTGGCCGTCAATGCACGACCCCGGCGGTTACTCAACACCACACCGCACTCCTCCGCGATCCGGTCTACCGCCAGAAATCCCGCATTGTGCGGCGTGAACTGATACTCGATGCCTGGATTGCCCAGTCCGACAATCAACTTCACGCCGACGTTCCTTCCTGCAACCAGGCCTGCCTGCACACAGCCTTCGCCAAAAACTCAGGCGGCCCGCAACTGGTGCAGGCCGCCCGCTACCACTACTTCTTCTTGGCTTCCGGAGCAGCCGCAGCCGGTGCATCCGTCTTGCCCTTCTTCGCCACTTCCGGCTCTGCTGCGCCAGCCACAACCTCGGCCGCCGCTTCTTCCTTGATCGTCGTCACATGGGCAACCGTCGCATCTTCTTCGCCCAGGAACTTGATGCTGCCCGAGTGCGGCAGATCCGAAACATGGATCACACCGTTGATCTCCAACCCGGTGACGTCCACATCCAAGTGGCTTGGAATGTCATTCGGCAAGCACTCAATCTCTACTTCGCGCAGGACATGCTCCAGCATGCCGCCGCCATTTTTTACGCCAACCGGAACGCCAACCAACTGGATCGGCACCGACACCCGCATCATCTTGTCCATCGCAATGCGCTTCAGGTCGATGTGCAGCAGGTGGCCCTTGATCGGCTCGTGCTGCCAGTCCACAATCATCGCCTTCACGACGCCCGAACCCTCAACGTTCAAATCGAAGATCGTGTTGTGGCCAGACTCGGAGTGCAGAATCTTCGTGATCATGCGTGGATCAACCGTTACCGCAACTGCATCCTGCCCCGCGCCGTAGACAACCGCGGGAATCTTGCCAGCTACGCGAACCCGGCGTGCATGGTTCTTGTTGAACTTGCCCGTGCGAGGTGTTGCCACTACTGCGTCAAACGTCGTTGTTGCCATGAGTGTGTCTTCCTTTCGGGCACGGAGTTCGTCCGCTCCCTTTGCGGCCCAGCCGCTGGCTAATGTTGCGCTTCCTGTTACAGCAGCATCCTCAGGCGGAGGTCTTCTACTCCTTACCTCCTGCATGCTCATGACTGCCCTGCTCGTCGACCAGCTAGTTGAACAACGTGCTTACGCTGGTCTCCATATGGATGCTCTCGATCGCTCTGCCCAGCAGGCCCGCAATCGAAAGCACCTTAATCTTCGCAACCCGCTGCGCATCTTCGCGCAACGGAATCGTATTCGTCACGATCAGCTCTTCCAATCGTGAGTTCGCAATGCGGTCCACGGCCGGGCCCGAAAGCACCGCGTGGGTTGCGCACGCATACACCTTGTCCGCGCCCTGTGCCAGCAGCGCATCGGCCGTCTTCACCAGCGTCCCCGCGGTGTCGATAATGTCATCCAGAATCAGACACGTCCGGCCCCGTACATCGCCGATCACGTTCATCACCTCGGTGACATTGATGTCCGTCCGCCGCTTGTCCACAATGGCCAACGGAACATCCAGCTTCTTGGCGAAGAATCTCGCCCGTTCCACACCACCCGCATCCGGCGATACCACCGTCAGATTCGGCAGATTCATCTCCCGGAAGTAGCTCACCAGCACCGGGCTGGCAAACAGATGGTCCACCGGAATATTGAAGAATCCCTGAATCTGAGCCGCATGCAGATCCACCAGCAAAGCCCGGTTCGCGCCCGCCGTCGTCAACAGGTCCGCAACCAGCTTGGAGGTGATCGCCACGCGGGGCCGGTCTTTACGATCCTGCCGCGCATAGCCGTAGTACGGAATCACAACCGTGATTCGCCCAGCCGACGCACGCTTCAACGCGTCCATCATGATCAGCAACTCAACCAGGTGCTGGTCGACTGGAAAACACGTAGGCTGCACCAGAAAAACGTCCGCACCGCGAACGTTTTCCAGCAGCTGAAAATGTACCTCGCCGTCGGAGAATCTCTGCAACCGGGTCTCGCCCAGCGGCACACCGACGAACTTGCAGATCTCTTCCGCCAACGCATTGTTGGCCGATCCGCAAAAAATCTTGAAGCGCTTTGCCTCGCCCAGCCGTCCGGTCTTCTTTTTCTCGGACGCCTTTTCGGTCGCTGCTGGCTTGGCTGGTCCGCCGGGAAGGCCCGTGACGGAGGTCGCTGACGCAGACTGAGAGCTTGTTGCCATCTCATCAGTCTGCACTGAACTAGGGGAAAGAACCGCAGTCGTGTCTTGGTTGTTCACGTTTGGAAACCCTCGAGGTTGGTTGACCTTGGTAGCTCCTGCTGCTATGTCTCGCGAGGCCTTGTTGCGACCCCGTACTTCTCTTCAAACTTCAGTTCCGAATCAAAAACCCGTGACTAAATCCTGCTGAAAAATAAAGACGTTCGGTACTTTCAAACTTCTAACTCTGCTTCCGCTGCCGCATCTTGCTTTTCGTCCGCGGCCTGCGTCCATCGAATCATCTAACTTCTGCGGCACGTTACACCGCCAAAGAACCCTAATACAATCTCATCGCGCTGGCGCCGACAAACTGGTTGGGCGACTAGGATTCGAACCTAGACAAAGTGCTTCAAAGGCACTTGACCTACCATTAGTCGATCGCCCAGTAGCGAAACCTGTTATCGCCACAAAAGACCGCTCTCGCTATCTTTTGCGCCGCGGAGGACCTGCTTTTGTCCTGCCGCTTCCTGCAACAAACTCGCCTACCCTGCGAACATTCTCGCCCAGTACTCCGTCCGCGGCAAGGTCTCCGTAATGAGCGCCTTGACCCCAGACTCCTGGACACGCCGTTGAGCAGCTTCTGCATCCGCCTGAGACCCGTACAGTCCAAACAGTGCCGACCCCGACCCCGAAAGCGCTGCGTACAACGCAGGACTTCCTGAATCTTCACCCATCAATAAACGCTTGATTTCACGCAAGGAGGGATATTTCGGAAAGACGACCGCTTCAAAATCGTTCTGAAGACCGCCGTTTTCAACCCCGGTGCGGACAAGCGAGAGAAGGGTATTCTCCGCGAGATCGTTCAGCAAGCCAGACTGACTTTCATCAGTCCTATCCCGTTTTTTCTCAGGATCTTCGCCGCGAACAATACCGGAAGTGCCGTGCTCTGCGCTTGCTGGTGGTACATAGCAGGCCGCATAAGCGAGACTCAACTCCATAAGTCTATCGGGAGCGGGGGAGGAAGTCAACCCGGCACCCGCCACCCGCGCATCCCAGTCCCGAAACGCCGTCGGCGTAGACACTCCCACGTCCGGCACCGCCACCACGCACGCCACGCTCCCCATATCCGGCAGCGGAACCACCTGCTCCCCACGCCCCAGCCCCAGCAC